>ERZ1026862.669-NODE-669-length-22548-cov-5.312186_pt1 | contig 22548 bp, 18 predicted proteins | sample MGYA00380161_ERZ1026862 | MGnify/ENA primary metagenome ERZ1026862 (study PRJEB33269, sample SAMEA4719797) | human gut metagenome | biome: human-associated habitat; feature: organic feature; material: feces | place: Cameroon | collected 2013-10 ... | reverse complement strand
TTGTGGTATAATATAAATGTAAATTAATAATTCCGGCGCACCACTTTCGAAACAACAAACCGACAGAAAAAGGAGCTGTATCAAAATGCCGAAGGAATCCAGACTCCCCGGCGAGGGAAATGCGCAGCGTCTGAAAATGCTGTACCTCCGGGACATCTTTCTGAAATACACAAACGAGAACCAGTCGCTCACGCGCCAGCAGATCGAGGAAAAACTCGCGGACCTGGGCGTATCCGAGGGCAGAAAGGCATTCGCCGAGGATATTGAGGCGCTGCGGCAGTACGGCATGGACATACAGTCCACCAACGGGCGGACTGCCTCCTACCAGCTGATGAGCCGGGACTTCGAACTGGCGGAGCTGAAGCTGATCGCCGATGTGATCAGCTCCTCCAAGTTCCTTACCTACAACCAGTCCGCGGAACTTCTGCACAAGATAGAGGATCTCTGCTGCGACTGCGACGCCATGCAGCTGCGCCGCAACGTATTCGTAACCGGGCGCTCCAAGCAGCCGAACAAGGGCGTGCTTTACAACGTGGACACGATACAGCGCGCCATCGCCGGAGAAGACGGAAAATTCAAGATATCGTTCAAGTATTTCGAGTACGACATGAACCGCCGCAAGAAATACCGCGACAAGGCAAGAATATGCACTCCCTACGCGCTGGTGTGGGACCGGGATCACTACTACCTCGTCGCGTGGAACGACCACCGGGAGTGCTACTCCAACTTCCGCGTGGACCGCATGGAATCCGTGAGGATAACCGCCGAGCCTGCGCGACCCCTCGACCGGGATTTCAACCTGACCCAGTATGTCATGACGCACATCTCCATGTTCAGCGGCGACGAGGTGGAAGTAAAGATACGCTGCGACCAGAGTATCGTGAACGCAGTACTGGACAGGTTCGGCATGGACGTCCGAATGATCCCGGACAAGGACGGGGAGCATTTCACGCTTTACGCCAGCGTGGTGGCAAAGGCGCCGTTCTACGCGTGGCTGTTCCAGTTCGGCGGAAAGGCTGTGGTGCAGTCTCCGGAGTGGGTCCGCCAGGAATACATAGACATGCTCAGGAACGTGATGGAAAACGCGTGAATACACACATACTGCCGAGAAAGGTACAGATGCTAAGAAACACCAGATGTGCCTTTCTCGACAATTTAAAAGGGGCTGCGAATTATCGCAGCCCCTTAAACTGTTTATTCCGGACAGATCACTTTACAAAAGGATTCTCGGTCGGATACATCATGCCGGCAGGCTGATTGAATCCGATGTCCTGAACGCCGAGATAACGGAAGAGGTCGAACAGAAGCTTTCCGTAGTGACCGAATGCAACCGCACCGTGATGGGGATAACGCTTTTCAACCAGAACGTGACGGTAGAAACGTCCCATCTCGGGAATTGCGAAAATACCGATACCGCCGAAGGAGCGTGTAGGAACATCGAGGATCTCGCCCTCTGCGATGTATGCACGGAGCTGTCCCTCGCTGTCGCACTGTAAACGATAGAATGTGATGTCGCTTGCTGCGATATCGCCCTCGAGGGTGCCTCTTGTGAAGTCAGGCTCGCTTCCTGCAGGTTCGAGCAGACGGTGCTGGATAAGCTGATACTTGACAGCACGATCGGAGCACATCTTGCACTCGGGAGTATTGCCGCAGTGGAAGCCCATGAATGTATCAGTGAGCTTGTAGTCGTATTTGCCCTTGATGTCCTCGTCATATATGTACTTGGGAACGGAGTTGTTGATATCGAGCAGTGTAACTGCGTCAGCGGAAATGCACAGACCGATGTATTCGCTCAGCGCGCCGTAGATATCAACCTCGCAGGATACGGGGATTCCGCGGCTTACAAGGCGGCTGTTGACATAGCAGGGCTCGAATCCGAACTGGGAGGGGAATGCAGGCCAGCACTTGTCAGCGAATGCAACGTACTTTCTGGAGCCCTTGTGGTTTTCTGCCCAGTCTAACAGAGTGAGCTCGAACTGAGCCATGCGCTTGTTGAGGTCAGAGTAATAGTGACCCTCGCCCATTTCCTTTGCCATATCAGCGCATACAGCGTCGATTCTGGGGTCGTTCTCGTGCTCCTTGAAGGAAACGAGGAGGTCGAGCTCGGAGTTCTCTTCGATCTCAACGCCTAACTCATATAAGCCCTTGATAGGAGCGTTGCAGGCGAAGAAGTCCTGGGGACGGGGACCGAAGGTGATGATCTTTAAGTTCTTGACGCCGATAACAGCTCTTGCTACCGGAACGAAGTCCTTGATCATCTTAACGATGTCGTCAGCGGTGCCAACGGGATACTCAGGGATAAAGCCCTTGAGATGACGCATGCCAAGGTTGTAGGAGCAGTTGAGCATACCGCAGTAAGCGTCGCCTCTGCCGTTGATCATGTCGCCGTCGCCCTCTGCTGCTGCAACGAACATTACAGGACCGTCGAAATTCTTTGCGATAAGGGTTTCAGGAGTTTCAGGACCGAAGTTACCGAGGAATACTACTAAAGCGTTGCACTCAGCCTTCTTTACGTCCTCGACAGCCTTGAGCATATCAAGCTCATTCTCAACAGTAACGGGACATTCGTAGATTCCCTCTCCGTAAGCGGAAACTATAGCCTTACGGCGTCTTTCGGATAAAGCGATAGGGAAGCAGTCACGGGATACGGCAATTATGCCGAGCTTGATTTCAGGTATGTTGGTCATTAGTTTTACCCTCTCAATTATATATTTCCGGGAAGTTTTGATACTCCCGACAGTTTACGTTTATAGGATATCACAAAAACTTTTGCTTGTCTAGTGTTTTTTTGTCGCAATCATGCAAAATCTACCCAAAAAACAACGAAATGCATATTACAAAGTTGTCAATCCGGGAAATTTGTGATAGAATGAATCAGATAGGCGGCACTTACCGTACTATACATACAGAAATATTCAAAGGAAAGAAGCGACTAAATCACAATGAACAAGGACCTGACGATCGGAAGCCCCGGAAAATCCCTCATCATGTTCACAATACCGCTGTTCATCAGCGTAATGTTCCAGCAGATGTACAACATCGCCGACAGCGTGATCGCCGGTAAATTCGCCGGAGAGGACGCCCTCGCTGCGATCGGCGCAAGCTACCCCATAACCATGATATTCATGGCGGTGGCGGTGGGCTGCCAGATAGGCTGCTCGGTGGTCATAAGCAAGCATTTCGGCTCCGGAAACATGCAGATGACCAAAACCTGTATCTCCACCTCCCTTATCGCAGGAACGGCGCTCTCCGCCATCCTCACGCTGGTCGGAGTGCTCTTCAGCGGAGTGTTCATGCAGTGGGTTCAGACCCCGGCAAACATATTTGACGACGGCTGCCTGTACCTCATGATCTACACCGGCGGATTCATGTTCCTGTTCCTCTACAACATCGTCACCGGTATTTTCAACAGCCTGGGCGACAGCAAGACGCCGCTGTACCTGCTTATCGCAAGCTCCGTCGGCAACGTTATCCTGGACTGCATTCTCATAATCCCGCTTAATATGGGAGTCGCCGGCGCGGCATGGGCTACCTTCGCGGCGCAGGGCGCGGCTTGTATTCTGGCGCTGTTCCTGCTGTTCCGCCGCGTGAAATCCATGAAAATACAGGGCGGAAAGCCGTTCAGCGGCAGGGCGCTCGGCGAAATCTGCACGGTGGCAGTCCCCAGCGTACTTCAGCAGAGCTTCATCTCCGTCGGCAACCTGTTCATTCAGTACATGGTCAACGGATACGGCTCCTCCATCGTTGCCGGGTACTCCGCTGCCATCAAGCTGAATACCTTCGCGATAACCTGCTTCACCACCATCGGAAACGGCATGTCCAGCTTCACGGCGCAGAATATCGGTGCGGATAAGCCGGAGCGTATCCGTAAGGGATTCCGCTCATCGCTGTTCTTCTCGCTGGGTACTGCAGCGGTGTTCTTCCTGCTGTTCTTCATACTCAGCGAACCTCTTCTCTCGCTGTTCATGAACGGCGACAGCTCCCAGCTCGCGATGGACACCGGCGTGGACTTTCTGCGTATTGCTTCGCCGTTCTACTTCATCGTGTGCATTAAGCTGCTGTGCGACGGAGTGCTCCGCGGCAGCGAAGCCATGGGCTGCTTCATGGCGGCGACATTCACGGATCTTATCCTACGCGTGGTACTCGCGGCAATACTCTCCAACGCTATGGGAGAAGTTCGCGGAATCTGGCTTTCCTGGCCGGGCGCGTGGATCGCAGGTACAATAATGTCCGTGGTATTCTACCTGACCGGCATGTGGAGCAGGAAACTCCGGAAAACTCCCATCACCGAAACCGTAGAGGAATCCCTGGAGGATATCTTCGAGGAATCCCCGGCTGAAGAATCAGAGGAATGATCATACGGCATGATATCCAGAGGGCGGAACGTGATTCCGCCCTTTCTGCACCTCAGATTTCCGATAAGTGTGGCGGAATCCGCCGTCAGTTCTCCCGACATGAAAATCATACCCGTTACCCGGGTTATTTTCCCTTTTTCGCTTGCAAAATCTCCGGATATATGTTACAATAGAACCAGGAGAAAATATAGTAAGAGGAGGCTTTACCATGACTGACGCCAAGGACGGCAAAATAATCCACGCAGCAGCAGAGATATCAATTGACCCGAACTGCACTACTGCATTCATGACCCTTGAGCCGCCTGCAAATGGCGGACTTGAGATGACAGTCGATAAAGCTCTTGCGGCCGTTGCTGATAAGGGTATCAGCTTCGGGCTGATGGAAAACGAGATCGAACGCGCGGTCACAGAGCGCCGCTACGGCGAGAACATCTGTATCGCGCGCTGGCAACCGCCTGTGAACGGCGAGGACGGAAAGATCGACTACTACTTCAAGCGCGAAAGTACGTTCAAGCCTGTCGAGGACGAAAACGGCAACGTTGACTACAAGAACCTCGGACTGGTGCGCAATATCTATAAGGGCACCCCGATAGCCAGGATTACGCTGCCCACCGAGGGTACTCCGGGCACCGACATCATGGGGAAATCCGTTCCGCAGAAGGTGGGAGTTCCGGTCACTTTCGCCGTCGGCAAGGGTACTGAACTCGTGAACGACGGCACCGAGATCGTCGCTGTCACCGACGGAAACCTCGCCTACACCAACGGCGCGTTCTGCATTGAGGAATCCCTGCTGATACGCGGCGACGTGGACGTTTCCAGCGGAAACATTGACTTCATCGGCGACATCATCATCAAGGGAAATGTCCTGGAGGGCTACGCAGTGACCTCCAAGAAGAACATCACGATAAACGGCAGTGTCACCAACGGCACCATTACCGCCGACGGGAACATCACCGTCAAGCTGGGCTGCATAAATTCCAACCTGCACAGCGAGCTTGGCAGCATTAAGCTGGATTTCTGCGAAAACAGCAAGCTGTACGCCGGGCAGAATGTCGAGGCTTCCTCCTTTGTGGGAGGAGAGGTGTTCGCCGGGAAAGACATCGTTGCAAGCGGCAAGGGTATCATGATGGGCGGTAAGTACACCGCGCTGGAGAACATCACCGCTTCCGTCATCGGCTCGGAAAGCTACGCCAAGACCCTGGTCACCCTCGGCAACAACGCAGTGCTCACCGAGGAGATGGAGGGGCACAAGCACACGATACAGAACTACGAGGATAAGCTTGACCAGCTCGGGAAGATAGTCACCGCCCTCACGGAGATGGCGAAGGTGAGCAAGCTCAGCCCGGAGCGCGAGCAGATGAAGGTCGAGGCAATGCGATCAAGGTTCCAGATCCAGGGCGAGATAAAGCGCCTTAACGGCAGGATAAAGGAGATCGAAACAACCCTGGAGCGCAAGCAGAACCTGTCTGTGTCCTGCAAGCGCGCGTTCTACCCCGGCGTCACCCTGCGTATCAACTCCTGCATATTCCAGGTGAATACCATGACGCCGCACTCAAGGGCAACCATCGGCGACGGCGAGATCGTAATGAAGCCGCTCTGATATACCCGGACAACAGAATACGAAAGGGGCTGTTTTCAGCCCCTTTTTTGTATTCCCTCCGCTTGTTCCCCAGAGTGCGTATTCCGGAATGAGAAACACCCCCGAATTACTTCGGGGGTGCGGTTAGTGTTTGAACTATCTGGTCACTTATTGTTGATTACTTTCTCTTGCGAGAAACTACTACAGCAGCACCAGCCAGAGCAACAACGCCAGCAGCTACAGCTACGCCAGCAACGCCAGTGTCAGGGTTGCCCTTGGTGTTGTCAGCAGTGTTGTTGTCATCAGCAGCGTCAACGGTCTCGTCGGAAGTAGCAACCTCAGCGGTGTCGTCAACAGTTACGTCAACAGTCTCATCAACTGTTACGTCAACAGTCTCGTCAACGTCAGCGGTCTCAACAACCTCTACGGTCTCGTCAGCGGGCTCATCTGCAGGAGCAGTGGTCTCAGCAGGCTTTGTGGTCTCAGCAGGCTTTTCATCAGCAGTCTTGGTGATGTCCTCGCCCTTGGAGTTCAGCAGAGTGTAGGAAACGATCTCGAACTCATAAGCATCAGCATAGTTCTGGATCCATACCTGTGCGTATGTATCAGTGGACTTGAAGATAGGAGTGTCCTGAGAATAGTTCAGAACGAACTCGCCTCTCTTGTCGGTAGCCTTCAGCAGGTAATCCTTATCGCCTGCGGAAGAGCCCTCGAGGCCCCACTCGATCTGCTTCCAGCCAGTGGACTGGGAGTTGAAACCGAATGCGCCGCCAACCCAAGCCTGCTCAGCGATAGCAGACTCAACAGCTCTCTTATCTGTAGCCTTTACGGTCAGAGTGAAGCCGGTGAAGTCAGACATAGGAGCATAGTCTGTGAACAGCGGAACGTTGGGGTCATCAGACAGCAGGCATGCGAACATACCAGACTGCATGTTTGTGCTGCCCTTGAATGCGGAAGCAGCGAAAGATGTAACTGTGGTTGTTGCAGCAACTGCGACAGCAGCAACTGCAGCGATAACACTTCTTAACTTCATAAGAATGATCCTCCTAAAATTTTGTTGAGCGGATAGCAAACACTAAATCCTCTTGTATATTGTACTATAAATCATAAAAAAATGCAACTGTCATTTTACACACAAATTACAGTTTTTTTTAGGCAATTCCAATAATTTTTTTAGTAAAAAAGCACAATGCGTATTCCCTTCAGAAACACGCATTGCTTATTACTTAATTTACCTAATTTCAGTCGTCCCTGCGGAGTGTCAGCATGATTCCAGCCGCACCGAGGACTGCCGCACCAGCCGCTGCCATGTTGAACGGCACGCCGGTATTCGGGTTTCCGGGCACTGTTGTGGTACCATTTGTGGCGCCGTTCGTGGTTCCGCTGACAGTGCCGGTTGTGGAGCCGTTACCGTTTGCCGCGCCGGTAGTTCCGGTCGTTGTTCCGGAGGTAGTGCCGCTGTTCATTCCGGAATTGTCCCCTGCCCCGGAGGTCGTTCCGTTTGTGGTATTGCCGCCGGTAACGCCGTTCACCACGTCCTCGCCGGCGTCAACTACGCCGTTGACTATATCCTCGCCGGCGTTTACAACTCCGCCGATAACGCCGCCATTGTTAGCGGAAGCCGCGCAGGTCAGCGAAGCCGCTGCCGCAATAGCCGCCGCAAATCCAAGAAGCTTTTTCATAGATCTTCTCCTTATTATAATATTATTGTACAGCATGACTGCACGGTATTATTATCTGCACGACTTATCGCTTTATTATTGGTGCATTTTTCCTTGGGCAATACCGCACAAAGATTGTGCGTGTATTGCGCAGTCAGTTTTGCCAATATTACGCTTCGCTTATTGGCAAAACTCGATTTTTCGTCAGATTGTACAATGAGGAGTTGTTGACGGAAGCGATAGAGTTTTCAAGTCAACAACTAGCGACGCAAGGCTGGTCTGTCGGTCAGCCCCTCTGGCACTGCGTGCCACCTCCCCCAGCAGGGGGAGACACGCCTTGCTAGGACGAATTGTGCAAGATGCAAGTTTGGCGCAAAATGTAACATATCCATTGAGTAATCTTGTGATTTTTTGCGCCAAACTAAAAAGATGCAAGCAAGACACGTGCAAAATCCAATAAATGGTCTTTGTGCGGTGTTGCCCTTGATTTTCTGACGGCAATCCGCTTTCTGCTTGACATTGCACAGTTATGGTAGTATAATATTACTTACGGGGCTTTATGCCCTGATTTTATCGTATCATAAAACCCCGTAATGCACCGGGCATTACTAGGTATTGATATCGTCAGGAGGACAAAATGAGCGAATACAATTTAGGCACGAAGTGCGTACAGGGCGGCTACACGCCCGGAAATGGCGAACCCAGGCAGGTTCCGATAATCCAGAGCACCACATTCAAATACTCCACCAGCGAGGACATGGGCAAGCTGTTCGACCTTGAGGCAAGCGGCTACTTCTACACACGTCTTCAGAATCCCACCAACGACACCGTTGCTGCTAAGATTGCCGACCTTGAGGGCGGCTCTGCGGCTATGCTGACCTCCTCCGGTCAGGCTGCGAACTTCTTCGCGGTATTCAACATCGCTGGCTGCGGCGACCACATCGTTGCCTCCAGCTCCATCTACGGCGGCACATTCAACCTGTTCAACGTAACCATGCGCAAGATGGGTGTGGATTTCACCTTCGTCAGCCCGGACTGCACCCCCGACGAACTCAACGCCGCATTCAAGCCCAACACCAAGGCAGTATTCGGTGAAACCATCGCAAACCCTGCGCTGACAGTACTCGACATCGAGAAATTCGCGAACGCTGCGCACGCGCACGGAGTTCCGCTGATCGTTGACAACACCTTCGCGACCCCCATCAACTGCCGTCCGTTCGAGTGGGGCGCCGATATCGTGACGCACTCCACCACCAAGTACATGGACGGGCACGGCGCAGCGGTTGGCGGCTGCATAGTTGACAGCGGTCACTTCAACTGGCTGGAACACGCGGACAAGTTCCCCGGACTGTGCACCCCTGACGAGAGCTACCACGGGATAACCTACGCTGAGAAGTTCGGTATCGGCGGCGCATTCATAACCAAGGCGACCGCGCAGATGATGAGAGATCTCGGCTCTATCCAGGCGCCGATGAACGCATTCATTCTCAACCTCGGGCTTGAGAGCCTGCATGTACGCGTAAAGCGCCACTGCGAGAACGGACTTGCCGTTGCGCAGTTCCTGAGCAAGCACCCCAAGATCGAATACGTCAACTATCCCGGACTGCCCGGCGACAAGTACTACGAAACCGCGCAGAAGTACATGCCCACCGGCACCTGCGGCGTAGTAAGCTTCGGCATGAAGGGCGGCAGAAAGGCTGCCGAGGAATTCATGAAGCACCTCAGACTCGGCGCTATCGAAACCCACGTTGCGGACGCGCGCACCTGCTGCCTGCACCCGGCAAGCGCAACCCACCGCCAGATGAACGACGAGGAACTCCAGGCGTGCGGCGTATTCCCGAACCTGGTAAGATACTCCTGCGGACTTGAGGACGCACAGGATCTCATCGACGACATCGCACAGGCACTCGACAAGATCTAATATCAATAAAAAAACCTCCGACCCGAAAGAGCCGGAGGTTTTTTTTATGCCCGGATCAGCAGAGCTCGAAATCAATGAATCCGCCGTTGACGTTCACGCTGACGCACTTTACATGCACCTTGTCGCCGACAGTGAATACGCTGCCGTCCGCGGCGCCGGTCAGGATAACTCCGTGCTGCACCTCGTAATCCCCCAGCGGAAGCGTCGCAACGCTCACCATTCCCTCCACAGTGTTGGGAAGCAGGACGTAAATCCCTCCGGCGCTCACTCCGGAGATGATACCGTCGAACTCCTCACCGATGTGGGACTTCATGTATTCCGCCATGTAGAGGTTCTCGCAGTCACGCTCGCAGCGTATCGCCGAAAGCTCCGTGTTGCTCGCCTGGAGCGCCGCGGACTGCGCAAACGCAGCGTACTTCCGGCAGAGCTTCTCATGGCTCAGCGCGTAGACGTAATCCGTCAGAATGCGGTGGATAGACAGGTCGGCGTAGCGGCGTATCGGCGAAGTGAAGTGCGCGTATTCCGGCATGACAAGCCCGTAATGTCCCAGCGGCTCCTCGCTGTAGCGCGCCTTCATCATCGTGCGCAGTACGATACGGTTGATGACCATTGCGCGGTCGCTGTCCTTGTTCTCCCGGAGGATCCTCGCAAGCTCCCCTGCCGGCGCGTTCATTCCCAGCGCCCCGGGATTTATCCCCAGCGCGGTCAGCGTTTCGCGGAGTGCGTCCAGCTTCTCAGTAGTAGGCGCCTCGTGCACGCGGTACACGAACGGGATCTTCTCCTTCATCGCAAGGGCGGCGGCGGAGTTGTTCGCCATCAGCATGAATTCCTCGATGATCCCCTCGGCAACGCCGGTGGTGCGCGGCTTTACGTCAATGCACACGCCGTTCTCGTCCGTGATTATCTTGGTTTCGGAGGTGTCTATTTCCGGGGCGCCGCGCTCAATACGGTTCTTTTCGAGGATCTCCGCAAGCTCCTTCATTATCGGAATGCGGTCTATCACCCGGGCGTATTTTGCCTTTATCTCATCGTCGGCGGTGCCGTCGATTATCTTGTTGACCTCGCTGTAGACGCCCTTCACGCGGCTGCGTATCACGGATTTCTCAAAGCGGTAGTTCAGCAGCTTGCCCTGGAAGCTGACCTCCATCAGGCAGGAAAACGCCAGTCTGTCCACCTGCGGATTCAGCGAGCATATCCCATTGGAAAGCTGCTTCGGCAGCATGGGGACCACCTGGTCGGCGTAGTAGATGGAAGTCCCACGGTAGAACGCCTCCTCGTCTATCTTGCAGCCACGGGGAACGTAATGGGACACGTCCGCAATGTGTACTCCCAGCTTGTAGCAGCGGTCGGTCTTGGAAATGCTCACCGCGTCGTCGATGTCCTTGGTATCCGCGCCGTCGATGGTGAATATCGGCTCGCCGCGGAGGTCCAGCCTGCGGAGTATTTCGTCGCCGTCCGGCTCGTCCATATCCAGCTTAGCCGCCTCAAGCAGCACATCGTCCGGGAAATTCACATGCAGCCGATTGGACATCATGTAAGCCTCGGCGCCTGCCTTTGCCGTGTCACAGGAACCGAACACGTCCACGATATTGACCGTGTGGTCCATGTGTCGCTCGCCGCGCTTCTTGATGGAAAACACGACCTTGTCCCCGACATGCATAGCCGCCGCCTTGGAAACCTTTGCGATAACCAGAGGATCGCTGCACAGCCTGTCCGGAAGCACCATCAGCTTGTTCCCCTCGGCGACGATAACGCCAGTGAGCAGCGCGTCGGTTTCCTCAAGGACTGCCAGCACGACCGCTTCCGGAGAATGGTGGATATCGTCCGCCGGAGCCGTCATTTTCGCCAGCACGATATCTCCGGGAATCGCTCCGCACATATCCCTGCCGCGCACGAAATACTCCTGCGGCATGTCGCCCAGCTGCTTCACGAATCCGGAGCGCTGGGAAACGCGGCTCACCTCCGCCTTGAAGTAGGTTTCCGGGTGCTTTATCCAGCAGCTTCCCTTCTTGTAGGCGATGTCGTTGTGCTGTTTCATCTCCGCCAGGGCGTCCTCGAGCTTCTTCATTCCCTTTTTGTTCACGCCCAGCTGGTCCGCCAGCTGACGGACGGAAAGTCCCTTTTCGCCGGCCTTGTACAATCCCATTAATATAGAAAGTTTGAAATTGTTCATACTTATCCTTTCTCATATTCCGGCACAACCGGATAACATGATTTTAGTATTCCTTTTTGATCTCAATTTAACAAAAAGGACAGGCGGTTCAGCCTGTCCTGATGTATTACTGTTCAGCAGTTGAAGCTGTGCTCTCTGCCTGGGAGGTACCGCCTTCAGCCTGCGCTGTCTGCGGTGTGCTCTCGGAGCCTGCGTCCGCGGTCGCTGCTGCGGAATCAGCGGAGGTATCCGCCGTGCCGACCTCGACTGTGACTGCCGCTGAATCGTCCACGCTGCTTGTATCAGAAGCAGAGCTGGAAGAAGTAACGGAGCTGTCTGAGGACTCGTTCTTGGAGCCGCCGAAATATACATTCACGACATTCACCACGATAGCCAGAACGAAGAACACGATCGCAGCGGTGGTCATTGCCTTGTTGAGCATTGCCTCCTTTGTTCTGCCGGAGTTCTTGCCGAAGTAGTTATCGCTGGAGTTACCGGAAATGGTCTTGGACATCTGTGTTTTTGTATCCTGCATGAGCACCACGATAATGATGAATACGCATGCAATTATCAGTACGATAGCGCTGATTATTTCAAATATACCCATTAGTTGAAATTCCTCCATATAATTATGTACTCAATTATAAAATTGTACAAGTGATATCATACTATCCAAGTATACCACATATTTAGTTAAAATGCAAGTGCTTTTTAAAATTTTTTTGATTTTTTTTGGAAGCGGACCGCCTTCCCTCCACTTCGCCGAATCCTTACTCCATGCCGCCGGAGCGTCATTAATGGGAAAATCCGGAATATACTATATTGTACAAGCAGAAAGGAGCCAAAATGTCAAGACTCAGAGTTATATTGTGCGGATTTATTACAGGCAGTGTGATGGCAGTCCCGGGGATCAGCGGCGGATCCGCCGCTATGATAATCGGAGTGTACGACGATCTGCTCCGGGCTGTCAGCCGGTGCTTCTCCGAGCCGCGCAGGAATATTCCACTGCTGCTCCGGTTCGCGCTGGGTGGGATCCTCGGGCTGTTCCTGATGGCAGGGGCGATATCCTGGCTGCTGACCACTCCGGCGGAGGTCCCGGTGAGGTTCCTGTTCCTGGGGGCGGTGGCCGGTGGGATTCCGGCGATATTCCGGAAAGCCGGCGTGCGCAGGCTTAATGCCTCGGGACTGGCGCTGATCCTTTTGGGGGCTGCCGCAGTACTTTTGCTGGCGTCGCTTCCGGAGGGACTGTTCACCCCAGGCGAACGCGGATTCGCCGACATTGCGCTGCAATTCACCGGCGGAGTACTCCTGGCTGCTGCGCTTGTGCTCCCGGGAATCAGCGCGTCACACTTCCTCTACATGCTCGGGATTTACGACGCCGTGATGGAAAGGCTGAGCACCCTTGACCTGATTCCTCTGCTGCCCCTCGCCGCGGGAACAGTTCTCGGAATATTCCTGACTGCGCGGCTGATCGAATCCCTGTTCCAGCGCCATCAGGCGGGGACGTTCCTGGTTATCCTCGGGTTCATGCTGGCTTCCCTACGGGAGCTGATCCCCCAGGGCCCGGAGCCCTGGCAGATCCTCACCGGAATCCCCTGCATACTGGTCGGATTTGTGCCGGTTTATCTGATACAATCCGACAGAAAGACGGCTGATCCTGCACGGAACCGGGAATAATATATTGTGCTTTTCCTACTTGACAGAAACAATATATAGTGATATAATTGTATCAAGGTCAACAAATGATACTGTTAAAGAGGAGTGATCTTATGAAAATCAATGTGACCGGCGGAACACTTCCGCAGCAGGAAATAGACTACTACACCGAAATGGCGCTGAAGAAATACCCGGAGAGAAACATCACCGCCATTGACATGGACATAGACGGGGATTACGTCAACTGCACCTACCACTTCTGTGATCAGCCGTTCGAGCGAATCCGCCGCATAACCGGCTATCTGGTGGGAACACTCGACAGATTCAACAACGCCAAGAGAGCCGAGGAAGCCGACCGTGTAAAGCACGGGCTTACCCAGCAATAAAATAACTGGCTGCTCCGGCAGCCAGTCTTTTTTAGCATAAAAAAACTCCCCACCTTACGATGGGGAGAATTTTTTGTGTACATCAGCCCTTAACAGCACCGAGGGCAACGCCCTTAACGATGAACTTGGAAAGGCAGAGGTAGATAATTACAACAGGCAGAATGGAAAGGGCGATAGCAAGATAGTTAACACCGTAGTCGTTGACCTTATCCATTGCGAGGATACCCGCAACCATCATCGGCATTGTCTTCTGTTCGAAGTTGCTTGAAATGAGGATCATGGAAGGAGTATAGTAGTTGTTCCAGCTTGCAACGAATGCGAAGATAGCCTGAACTGCGAGCGCCGGCTTCAGCATAGGAAGCGCGATCGTAATGAACGTCCGGAACTCGCCGCTTCCGTCGATTCTGGCGGCCTCAACGATCTCCAGGGGGAAGGAAGACTTCATGTACTGGAGAATGAAGAATACCGTGGAAGGAGCTGCGATCGCAGGAAGGATCAGAGGCAGGTAGTTATCCTGGAGTCCGATCTGGATCATGAACTGTAAGAAACCGGTGGAAACGACCTGCATCGGGATCATCATAACTGCAAGAATGAATGTTGTCGCAAACTTCTTGAGCTTGAAGTCATAAACCGTAAGACCGTATGCGGTGAGCGCAGAGAACAGAACAGTCAGGACTGTGGAGCATGCTGCAATCACGATACTGTTTCTGTAGCCGATCCATACGTTGTAAACATCTGCGTAGGCATCTCTGGTCGTAAGGGTATTCCAGTTATCCAGGACATGAGTGCTGGGGATAAGGGTGATACCGCTTGACGTTATGTCCGAAGAGGCTCTGGTCGCATTGATGACCAGTATGTAGATCGGTAAAAGGCAGATGATAGTGAGAAGGATACAAACAACGAATCTGATGATACCATGGACTTTTATGCTGGTTGAATAATCCTTGGTTGCCGTACTTGACATGTATTCATACCCTCCTTACTTGGACTTCTTGCGCTTCTTTACAGGAGCGGTAGAATCTGTGTTGAATCTGTAGATGATCAGACCGAATATCAGGGTTACGATAAACAGAAGCACGGAAGCGCCTGCCGAGTAACCGTAGTTCGGCTTGAGAGGATTGATGTGGAAGTTGTTATAGATGAATACCGCCACAGTTTCCAGGCTGTTCTTTACTGTACGTCCTTCGTGGAAGAGGTACGGAATATCGAACATCTGCAATCCACCGATCATTGACGTGATGAACACATAGATGAATATAGGCTTGAGAATAGGCATTGTGATGCGGAAGAAGGTATTTGCACCGCTGGAGCCGTCGATGGAAGCCGCCTCATAGATAGACGGATCAATTCCGAAGATACCGGACATCAGCAGCAGTGTAGTGTTACCGAACCACATCCAGGTCTGAATGAACCATACGAGGATTCTCGCACTCCAGACATTATCAACAAACTTGAAAGGTTCAAGTATTACTTCCCAATTTAATAAAAGAGCGTTTACAGCGTTGTACTTGTTGTTGCCGAAAAGCATAAGGAACAGGGCGGCAACAGAGGACGCCGTGATGATGTTAGGCAGATACATTACTACCTTGAAGAAGCCAGTGCCCTTTAACTTGATTCTAACATCGGAGAACCATACTGCAAGGAGCAGGGAGAGCACGATCTGTAATACGAAGTTACCAGCCCAAAGAATGAGTGTGTTTCCAACGGATCTCATAAACTCCTCTTGGATTGCTGCACCCGGGCTGTATTTACCTTCCTGACCAAAAAGAAGCCACTGGAAGTTCTGTAATCCTACAAATTCATTAGCAGTGTCGCCATTGCCGCGAAAGCTCAGGAAAAACGTGTTAATGAGGGGATAAATCATAAAGAAAGCATACGCAATAAAGAATGGTAGTATGAACATATAGCCATATTTTGCATAGCTTATCATCTTACTGCGCTTCTGTGCTGCAGCATTCATAGCACACCCTCCAATTTTTTTGTTAAAAATTCAACGATACATTGCTTACGGGTTTTCGCCCGTAAGCAATTCATATCGTTGAAAAGGTTATTCAGTTACAGTGCAGAGAAGTAACTACTGATTACTCAACTACAATGTCAGGGAATGTTGCAACTACAGACTTCTTGAATGCGTCTACAGCCTCTTCCTTGGTTGCATATGTACCAGCGATGTAATCCTGTACAGCGGTGTTCAGGCAGGACTTGATCTTGGAGTCATACTCTGTGATCAGACCGTCCATCTTGATGTTGTTAGCGCCGTCAGCGAGAACTGCGAACTGGTCCTGACCGCCGAGGAGGTCATTCTTGTTGGTGCCAGCGTCGATGATAGCCTGCATAGCAACCTTGTTGTTGGTGAAGTCGCCGGTGAACTCAGCATACTTCTGCATTGTGTCAGCGTCAGTTGTGAAGAACTTTACGAACTCAGTAGCGAGGTCCTTGGTATTGCACTTGGTGCTTGCTGCGAGCCATGTGCCGCCCCAGAAGTAACCGGTCGGGCCCTGGCAGATGTTGTACTTGCCGAATGTAGGACCGGAGAGGTTGCCGTCGTCATCCTTGGTAACGCCCTCTGCCTGCCACAGCTGAGAACCATCAGAGTTGGTCATGCACCATGTGGAGAAGAAGTAACCCATTGTTGTGCCGTCCTGGCCTGCCTGGTACCAAGCGGGATCCCACTGCGGAACGCCTGCGAGGTAGTGGTTGTCAGCCATTGTCTTAGCAACATCGAAGAAGTCTTCAGCGGTGTCCATAACGAGCTTGCCGTCAACTACCCAAGGCTGAGTTCTGTTAGCAGCGTAAACCTGCCACAGACCACCCTCAGTTGCTGTCAGAGAGGTCTTGTTACCGGAAGCCTCGTAAACTGTCTTTGCAGTCTCCATGAAGGTATCCCAGTCCTTAACCTTCTCCTGCATCTCCTCAGGAGTCTTAACGCCGAGATATTCCTCAGCGAGGTCGGTTCTGTAAACGAATCCGCCGGGAGCAGCCTGGAAGGAAGCACCCTTCAGAACGCCGTTCTTATCCTTACCGATCTGTACGGTGTAGTCATAAGCGTTTGCGTAGTCATCCTCAGTGATTCCGAGATCGGACAGAGGAGCAACCAGTGAGTCATCGTTGATGTACTGGAGGATCCAGTCAGCCTCGAGGCACATCAGGTCAGCATCGCCGTCGCCTGCGAGGTACTGAGCGTACTGGTCACGAGCGCCCTCACCGTTGTCGCCAACGCCCTTGATAACGATCTGATCCTCAGAGTAGCCCTTCTCCTGGCAGAACAGCTTAACCATGTTCTTGATATCGGAGTTACCGGTCCAAGCGAGAATGGTCAGTGTTTCCTCAGAAGAGAGAGCGGAATCACCAGCATTGCTGGAATCATCAGCTGCGCTGGAATCAGCAGCGCTGGAGTCAGCTGCGCCGGAGTTGGAGTCAGCTGCGCTGGAATCTCCGCTGGAACCGTTGTCCTTGGAGCAGCCAGCAAAGGACAGAACTGCAGCAGATGCAAGCAGAGCTGCTAAAATTCTTTTCTTCATAGATTTTTCCTCCCAAAATAGGTTTCATTTCGTTCCGTTGTGGAACTGATTTACTCATCGGGGTCCTACGGCTGATAATACTCTGTCTGAGCAGCATTCATAACCGCGCCTCGATTACATTTGTAAGTTTATCATAAAAGCTTTGATTTTTCAAGCCCTTTTTTAGAACTTTTTTCACAGTAAAACTGGGAAAACGTTTTCAATTTTCACCTGTTGTTCACTTTCACAACACCTCCTTTGAATTTATTAAGTAAATTCCAGCAATTTACTCTGTCAATCTTAATCGCTTGGTAATGCGCTTTTGTGAGTTGTCCAATGCACTTTTTCTTTCGATTCAGCCGATTTTGTAACTATTTTGTAACCAAGTTGTAATCATTCATTTGTGCAAAGTGCTGAAAAATCGCACAAATGCATTGTAAACGTTATCACTGTGTATATTTCCGCAAATCCTTTTGTAATAACGAATTGTGCGCTTCCCCACATTCGTGTAAACACTCGGTTAGTTTTCATGAACCTGCTTCCGTTTTATGCATATTAGACAATCCGCCATTTTATGTGTTTAAAATCTGAAAAGGAAAAATCCTCCGCAGCGAACTGCGGAGGATCGTGTTATTCAATAGTGATCAGACGGGGTGTACCTTGTTGGTCTTGTCAGCGTGGTCAGCGTCGATTCCAACCTGTCTGTCGGTGCGCTTCTCGAAGAACTTCGGAGCTACCTTCGGGAACATAGCGTAGGTCAGGACGTCCTCAACGGAAGCGTCGGGAACATACTGCTTAACCTCTTCCTTCATCACGTCGAACTCCGGCTTGAGCAGGTCAGCAGGACGGCATGTGATGGGCTCCTCTGCGCCGAGGATCTTCTTCTGGAACTCGGGATCAATAGCGACAGGTGTCTTGCCGTATTCGCCCTTGACAAGTCCCTTGAACTCCTTGGTAACAGTCTTGTAGCGCTCGCCGGTGATTACGTTGAACACTGCCTGAGTACCAACGATCTGGGAGGTAGGTGTAACGAGGGGCGGGAATCCGGAATCCTTACGAACACGCGGAACTTCCTGGAGAACTGCCTCAAGCTGATCTGCCTTGCCAGCCTGCTTCAGCTGAGAGAGCAGGTTGGAGAGCATTCCGCCCGGTACCTGGTAAATGAGCGCATTGGTATTTGTAGCCAGCATGGAAGGATCCAGCAGGCCGTTGTCGATGTACTTCTTGCGGAGCTTCATGAAGTAGTCACGGATCTCGTTCAGCTTAACGAGGTCAAGACCGGTGTCGTACTCTGTGCCCTGGAAAGTAGCCACGATGGACTCTGTCGGAGCGTGGGAAGTACCCAGAGCCAGCGGAGACATAGCGGTATCAACACCGTCAACGCCAGCCTCGACAGCCTTGATGATGCACATGGAAGCCAGACCGGAAGTGTAGTGTGTATGCAGCTGGATCGGGATCTTAACGGTAGCCTTGAGGTCCTTTACAAGGCTTGCAGCCTCGTACGGAGTCAGCAGGGCTGCCATGTCCTTGATGCAGATGGAATCTGCGCCGGCATTCTCGATCTGCTTAGCGTAGTTCATGTAGTACTCGTGAGTAAATACCTCGCCGAGGGTGTAGGAGATAGCTACCTGAGCGTGGCCCTGCTCCTTCTTGGCTGCCTTGATAGCAGTCTCGAGGTTGCGGATATCGTTCAGTGCGTCGAAGATACGGATAATGTCGATACCATTGGCGATGGACTTCTGTACGAAGTACTCAACCAGGTCGTCGGCATAATGACGGTAGCCCAGCATGTTCTGTCCTCTGAACAGCATCTGGAGCTTGGTGTTCGGCATTTCCTTTCTCAGGATACGCAGTCTTTCCCACGGATCCTCGTCCAGGAAGCGAATGCAGGAGTCGAATGTAGCGCCGCCCCAGCACTCAGCAGAGTAGAATCCGATCTTGTCCATCTCGGAAAGGATAGGACGCATGTCGTCCATAGACATTCTTGTGGCGAGCAGGGACTGATGCGCGTCACGAAGAACGGTTTCAGTTATCTTTAATTTTGCCATCTTGCTTCTCCTTAAATTATGCGTTGAGTGTAGCTACAACTGCGCCGGTCTCAACAGCCTCGCCCTTGGTTACGTTGATGGAAGCAACAACGCCATCTCTGTCGGAAACGATATCGTTCTCCATCTTCATAGCCTCGAGAACTGCGATAACAGTACCGTTGGTTACCTTGTCGCCAACCTTGACCTTGACGTCAACGATGGTGCCGTTCATAGGAGCGTTTACAGAAGCGTTGCCCTGTGCGCCGGCAGGAGCAGCTGCCTTCTTAGCAGGAGCAGCCTTCTTGGGAGCGGGAGCAGCAGCCACTGCGGGAGCGGAGCCGTCAGCCTCGTCTACAGTTACGTCATAAGCATTGCCGTTTACGGTGATGGTGTATCTTTTCATTTCAAAAACCTCTCTGTTTATATATTAGAATACGAAATTAACATGCTTTCTGGTGGGAGCTGCAACTCTCTTGCTGGAGCACATATCCACAGCGGAAGCAACAGCCTGCTTGGTGTCCTCGGCAGCGATCACGCCGTCGATCATGCCAAGAGAAGCTGCCTTGAACGGAGTGGAATCCACCTCTTCGCCCATGAATACCTTTGCTGCCTCTGCGCTGAGGGGAGCGATGTAGGTGTTCTCCCATGCGAAGGTAAGGTCAGCGCTGTCGAATGCTGCGTAAGCGGAGCCAACTGCCTTGCCGGTGATCAGGTTGATCTTGGTGGTTGTAGCGGAAGCGTATACCTGTGCCAGCTTAGCTGCGTCGCGTACGGAGCCTGCGAGCTCTGCTGCGCTGGAAGCCTCGAAGCCCTCGGTGTTCACGATGGTGACAACCGGGATAGAGAATACATCAGCGAGCTGAACGAATCTTGCGATCTTTGCGCTGTCAGCAGCGGTGAGCTTTGCAGCCTTGTCTGTAGCGACAAATGCGACTGTAGCCCAGTTTACGCTTGCGAAAGCGGTATAAGCTGCGGTGCCGAACTCAGCGCCCAGCTCAACAACGGAATTCTTGTCAGCGAGAGCTGCAACCAGAGCCGCGCCCTTGAGGGAAGCGGAAACAGCTGCGTCGTTCTCTGCGAACTCGTCGTTGCCTGCGAGGGAGATATTGTTTGCCGGCAGGATAGCAGCCAGCTTCTTAGCCTTTGCAATTGCGTCAGCGTCGTCCTTTGCAAGGATATCAGCAACGCCGGACTTAGCTGCGTTTGCAGCCTTGCCTGCACCCTCGAGCTTGCCGTCAGGGGTATTGAACGGAGCTGTCAGGAACAGCTCAGCCTTCTCAGTCATGATGGTGACGTCAGCCATAGCAGCGATAACGGCTGCTGCGCCTGCGCATACGCCGGTAACTACCGCGATCTGCGGAACCACGCCGGAAATAGCAGCGGAAGCCTTGATGATATCGCCGTAGTCAGCGAGTACTTCCATACCCTCGTTGATATCGCCGCCCTTGCTGTCGAAGAATGCGACAACGGGAGCGCCGTTCTTTGCAGCCAGCTCATAGATCTTCTTGATCTTGAGAGCCGCGCTCTTGTCAACTGCTCCGCCCTTGACAGAAACGTCCTGAGCGTATGCGTAAACAGAAGCGCCGTTTATTGAACCGCAGCCTGCTGCAACGCTGCTGACCGCGCCGTCGGCTGACAGGAATTTGTCAAGCTCGGTGAAGCTGTCCTCATCAAAGAGAGCAGTCAGTCTTTTTCTTGCGTCGCTGTCCGGAACGTTCTGTTCCATCTCAGCCAGTGTCTTTGAAAACGCCATTTTAACTCCTCCAATAACTGCTATTGAGATCGGCGTGGAATGCCTGAAAATTGCTTCCGGGCATAGTTCCGCCGTCTTAATTAAAATTTATCCACAATAATTATACTACATCGTGATAAAAATAACAAGCACAATTTCGGTTTTTTTGAATTTTTTATCTATCCGACAAAAATGCATTTGCTATCAGTCCGTATTTTAGACATTTTACATATTTCCGGTGACGTTTCCGGCAGCAAAAGGAAGCCCACAAGATGTCACGGAAGCTTTGAAAACAAAATTTTATGTGCAAAAAAGCAGCCCCCGGGGCGGATTCCGCGGGAGCATGCCGGAAGGTCACTTTCTCTTTCTGGGATTACCGCTCTTGCCGATGGAAGCCCTCAGGGAACGCAGCTCCTCCTTGGTCAGGTCGCGGTAAGCGCCGGGCTTGAGCATTCCCAGCTTCACGCCGCCGATGGAGGTGCGGCGCAGTCTGCCGACTTCCAGTCCCACAGCGGTGCACATGCGGCGGATCTGGCGGTTCCTTCCCTCCTTGATGACGAAGCGGAGCACCGTCCTGTCCGGAGCCTCGGAGATTACCTCCACCGTGCAGGGGAGCGTCTTGACTCCGTCGTCCAGCTCCACGCCGGACATCAGCCGGGACAGCTGGTCCTCGTTCACCGCGCCGTCAATAGTCACGCGGTAGGTCTTGGGAACGTGCTTTGACGGGTGCATGATGTCGTTCGCGAATTCACCGTCGTTGGTGAATATCAGCAGTCCCTCGGAATTCCTGTCAAGTCTGCCGACAGGATAAACGCGCTCCTGCACGTCCGTCAGCAGGTCGGACGCCACCTTCCTGCCCATCTCGTCCGCCATGGAGGTGACGTATCCGCGCGGCTTGTTCAGCATGATGTAGCGCTTCTCCGCACGCTCCGCGGATATCTCCTCGCCCTCGACGCGGATCAGGTCGTTCGCCGGATCCGCCTTGTCGCCCAGAGTGCAGGGTCTGCCGTTCACTGTGACCAGCCCTGCGGAAATAAGCTCCTCAGCCTTTCTGCGTGAACATCTGCCGCTGTCTGCGATTATTTTCTGTATTCTTACCTTTTCCATAAACTGTGTTTGCCTTTCTATGTACGCCCTCCCGGGCGGAATAAGCCTGTCTGTAATGCGCTGTCAGATATAGACTCCCAGCCGCGCAAGTATCTCCCGGAATATCCCCGGCTGCTGCTCCGGTACCGTTACCGTGGAATCCGCATAGAGCGGACACTCCAGCACCACTTCCCCGTCCAGCAGGAATTCCAGCTCCCCGAGCCGGTCGCCCTTCTCCACCGTCCCATACACGAAGGACGGGAGGAGCACCCGGCGCGTCAGTTTTCCGCGCTGCTCGTCCAGGAGCGCCAGCGAAGCCTTGTGCGCGTAGACTCCCACGGACTGCCCCGTGCCTGCCACCGCCACCCGGAATCCGCACCCGACCTCCAGCGGACAGGACTTCACCCGGGTGAAGCCGTAATCCAGCATTTTTGTGTGGTCGTTCCAGTCGTCCCCGGCGTTCAGCGTGACCGCGATGAGGGTAACTCCGTCG
>ERZ1026862.663-NODE-663-length-22665-cov-7.156612_pt1 | contig 22665 bp, 20 predicted proteins | sample MGYA00380161_ERZ1026862 | MGnify/ENA primary metagenome ERZ1026862 (study PRJEB33269, sample SAMEA4719797) | human gut metagenome | biome: human-associated habitat; feature: organic feature; material: feces | place: Cameroon | collected 2013-10 ... | reverse complement strand
GACGCCAGAATTTCAGTGTGAATGATATATTTTTTTCCATTGTTGTTGTTTTTTTAGTTGACGAGTTGACAAGTTGACGAGTTGACAAGGAGATTTGCACGCTATCCGATTTTCTTTGCCAAAGAAACAAGCATACGAATTACTTCTTGATTCAAGTTGAGCAGTTCGTTGAGTTCCATCTCCGACGCGAAACCAAGTTCCACACTAAGGAGCAGTTGAGTCTCCAACTCAGAAGCTGAACCTAATGAGATTCCAAGAAACCTTGACGTTTCCTTATCCGACAAGCGTCCATATCCTTCTGCAATATTGGATGGAATTGAAACTGCAGCCCGACGCATCTGTGAGGTTATGCCTATCAATTCTTCTCTTGGAAAGAATCTTGTGACTTCATAGACACGTTTTACAAGCACCATGCTTTTTTTCCAGACAATCAAATCCTTGTGACTCTTCATCATTGTCAATATATCATCTTGCCAACGGATTATTTTATTATTTTTTATCGATGACGAGAAGACGAAAAGAATAAGGAAAGCATATATCCTTGTCTACTCGTCTACTCGTTTACTCGTCTACTATATTAATTCTTATAGTTACGTGTCTGAACCTTGATTGCCTCATAGTGGAGAGGCTCCTTGATAAGTTCTGGAGCTGTATCGTCGTTGTCCTTGTACTCCCAGCAGCCAACATAGAAGAAGTTCTCGTCGTCGCGCTTTGCTTCGCCTTCCTCTGTCTGATACTCCTCACGGAAGTGACCACCACAAGACTCGTTACGAGAGAGTGCATCGTAAGCTACAAGCTCACCCATTACCAAGAAGTCGCGGAGGTGGATTGCCTTGTCGAGCTCTACGTTGAGTCCTTCCTTGCTTCCTGGAATGAAGAGGTTGGTGTTGAACTCCTTGCGGAGCTTCTTGATAAGCTCAAGACCTTCCTTCAAGCCTTCTGCTGTACGACCCATACCTACGTGCTCCCACATGATGTGGCCAAGCTCCTTGTGGATAGAGTCTACAGAACGCTTTCCGTGGATGTTCATCAGACGGTCGATTTCTGCCTGGACGTCCTTCTCTGCCTTGTCGAACTCTGGACGGTCTGTCGGTATATGTGGCCAGATTGCCTGGTCTGCCAAGTAGTTCTGGATGGTGTATGGCAATACGAAATATCCGTCTGCCAATCCCTGCATAAGAGCAGAAGCACCAAGACGGTTTGCACCGTGGTCTGAGAAGTTACACTCGCCGATAGCAAACAGACCTGTAACGGATGTCATCAACTCATAGTCTACCCAGATACCACCCATAGTATAGTGGATAGCAGGATAGATCATCATCGGGTTGTAATATTTAACTCCGTTTATCTCGTTTGCAAGCTCTCCTGGGTTAACGTCGGTGATTTCTTCATACATGTCGAAGAGGTTACCATAACGCTGACGGACTACATCGATACCGAGACGTTCGATACTCTCTGAGAAGTCGAGGAATACAGCAAGACCGGTATTGTTTACGCCGAAGCCCTTGTCGCAACGCTCCTTGGCAGCACGGGAAGCAACGTCACGAGGAACGAGGTTACCGAATGCCGGATAGCGACGCTCCAAATAGTAGTCGCGGTCTTCCTCTGGAATGTCGGAACCCTTCTTTGTTCCTGCCTGCAATGCCTTTGCATCTTCAATCTTCTTAGGAACCCAGATACGTCCGTCGTTACGCAGAGACTCTGACATAAGAGTAAGCTTGGACTGCTTGTCGCCGTGTACTGGAATACATGTAGGATGGATCTGCACGTATGATGGGTTTGCAAAGTATGCTCCCTTACGATAGCACTGTACGGCTGCCGTACAGTTACATCCCATAGCGTTTGTAGAAAGGAAGTATGTGTTTCCATAACCACCGGTAGCGATAACTACTGCGTTTGCAGAGAAGCGCTCCAACTTACCGGTAACGAGGTTCTTGGCGATGATACCACGAGCACGACCGTCGATGATAACTACATCCTCCATCTCATAACGGGTGTAGAGCTTTACACGACCAGAGTGAACCTGTGCGCTGAGTGAAGAGTAGGCGCCGAGCAGAAGCTGCTGACCTGTCTGTCCCTTAGCATAGAATGTACGTGAAACCTGAGCTCCTCCGAATGAACGGTTAGCAAGCATACCACCATACTCACGAGCGAAAGGAACGCCCTGGGCTACGCACTGGTCGATGATATTGTTGGAAACCTCTGCAAGACGGTATACGTTTGCCTCACGAGCACGGTAGTCACCACCCTTTACTGTATCATAGAACAAGCGGTAAACGGAGTCACCGTCGTTCTGATAGTTCTTCGCTGCATTGATACCTCCCTGTGCTGCAATAGAGTGAGCACGACGAGGAGAGTCCTGAATACAGAAGTTGTATACGTTGAAACCCATCTCGCCAAGGCTTGCTGCAGCACTTGCTCCAGCCAGACCTGTACCTACAACGATGACATCAAGCTTTAGTTTATTCTTTGGGTTCACCAAACGCTGGTGAGCTTTATAGTTTGTCCATTTCTCGGCCACTGGGCCTTCTGGAATTCTTGAATCTATTGTCTTAGCCATAATTATGTATTATAAATTATGAATTATTTTTTTATTAGCAGCAACCGCAAAGTCCCTTTGCTGCGAACCACAAAACTACTACAAGGAAGCCGAGGCAGAGAAGTGTAGAATAAGCGATTCCAATTACCTTCCAACGGCAGAACCATACCTTACCACTCCAGCCGAATGTCTGCATTGCGCTCCAGAAACCATGAGTGAGGTGGAACCAGAGAGCCACGAGCCATACGATGTAGAGGACTACATATACCGGACAAGAGAATGTGTCCACGATGTAAGCATAGCCGTCTGCCGGGTCGTGTGCCACAGCGATACCTGTCAACTCTGCGAACATCATGTTGTACCAGAAGTTGAAGAGATGAAGCAACAGTCCGAGGATAATGATGATTCCAAGGACAAGCATGTTCTGCGATGACCACTCCACTCCTGCCGGACGGGTTGTCACAGCATAGCGCTCTGTTCCGCGAGCTTTCCTGTTCTGCATCGTAAGCCAGAAAGCATACAGAATGTGAATCACTGCCAACGCTGCAAGCCCAAGAGTAGCAACAAGGGCATACCAATTGGCACCAAGGAACTCGCAAATCATGTTGTAAGCGTCTCCAGAAAAGAGAGCTGCGATGTTCATTGACATGTGGAATGTCAAGAACAGGATAAGCGCAACACCTGTTACAGACATCACGACTTTCCTTCCAATAGATGAATTACATAACCACATAAATTGAATAAAATTTAAGTATTAAAAGATTTAAATTAATTAATATTCAACATAATACAGATTTAAAACGGCATGCCCCATACGGAAGCTATTACCGCCCAAGAATGGCACCGATACCTTATATTAGGTACTTTATACACCAAACTGGTTTGCAAATATACTCCAATTTAACGATAAATCAAAGCAAATGCGTAAAATTTCAATTTTAATGATTAAATTTGCGCCTGTTTGAGAATTGTTTAAGGTTTTACATTTATGAATTTCAAATATGACGTATTGGTTATAGGTGGAGGACATGCCGGATGTGAGGCTGCTGTCGCAGCAGCTAACATGGGGGCGAAGACCTGCCTCGTGACCATGGACATGAACAAAATAGGACAGATGAGTTGCAATCCTGCTGTTGGCGGAATTGCGAAAGGACAGATTGTAAGGGAAATTGACGCTCTCGGAGGAGAGATGGCTCGTGTAACGGATGCGACAGCAATACAATTCCGCATGCTTAACCGGTCTAAAGGACCTGCCGTATGGAGCCCACGTGCACAATGCGACAGGGAGAAATTCATATGGCAATGGAGAACGGTATTGGACAACACACCAAATCTCGATATCTGGCAGGACCAGGCCAACGAGCTTATTGTGGAGAACAAGACCGCCGCAGGAGTAAAAACGGTATGGGGAGTGGAGCTGAGAGCAAGATGCGTAGTAATAACAGCCGGCACATTCCTCAACGGACTCATGCACATCGGCAGGAACAAACTCCCAGGAGGAAGAATAGCAGAACCGGCAGTGACGGACTTTACTGAAAGCATAACACAACACGGCATCAAGACTGCAAGAATGAAAACCGGAACGCCGGTGCGAATTGACAAACGTTCTGTACATTTCGAGGACCTCGAGATACAAGAAGGAGAAGCTGACTTCCACCAATTCAGCTTCATGGGGAAACACAGGGTGCTGAAGCAGCTGCCTTGCTGGACATGCTACACGAACAAGGATGTACACGAGACTCTTATGAAAGGACTGCCGGACTCACCTTTATATAATGGACAGATTCAAAGCATCGGTCCGAGATATTGTCCGTCTATTGAGACAAAGCTTGTAACATTCCCCGACAAGATGCAGCACCCTCTCTTCCTTGAACCGGAAGGAGAGACAACAAACGAAATGTATCTTAACGGTTTCTCATCGAGCATGCCTATGGACGTCCAGCTTGAGGCCCTAAGAAAAATCCCCGCTCTAAGGGACGTAAAGATATACAGACCTGGATATGCGATAGAATATGACTTCTTTGACCCGACACAGCTGAACCATGCCCTGGAGTCAAAATTGATAGACGGACTATTCTTTGCTGGACAGGTCAACGGCACCACAGGATATGAGGAAGCTGGAGGGCAAGGAACAATTGCCGGAATAAATGCTGCCTTGAAATGCGCAGGCAACGACCAGTTCATACTCCACCGCGACGAAGCTTATATCGGAGTCCTTATCGATGACTTGGTGACAAAAGGCGTTGATGAGCCATACAGAATGTTCACAAGCCGAGCTGAATACAGGATACTCTTACGACAGGATGATGCTGACGCAAGACTTACAGAGAAGGCATATAACATTGGCATTGCAAAAAGAGACCGATACGAATGGTGGATGGAGAAAAAAGAGAACATCGAAAGAATCATCAATTTCTGCAACACAACAGCCGTAAAGCCTAAAGAAATAAATGGTGCTCTGGAAAGCATTGGCACTACCCCACTTCGCGAAGGATGCAAACTGTCCGACCTTATGGCAAGACCTCAGATAAATTTCCAGAATCTTTCGAACATAGTTCCAGCATTAAAGGAAGCATTGGATTCGCCACAGAACAGAAAAGAGGAGATTGCTGAAGCGGCGGAAATAAAGATGAAATATAAAGGATATATTGAACGGGAAAGAATGGTTGCTGACAAGATGCACCGCCTGGAAGACATCAAAATAAAAGACAGGTTCAATTATTCCGAGATGCAGCAACTTTCAACTGAGGCAAGACAAAAGCTTGAAAAGATAAACCCTGAGACCTTAGCGCAAGCAAGCAGAATATCTGGAGTATCACCAAGCGACATAAACGTGATGCTTGTTCTGTTAGGCAGATAAACAACAGATAACCATAGTTAACGTTTCACGTGAAACAAAATACGATAAAACGCCTAATAATAAACAACTTAAGAAAAATGGCGAAAGTTGTTTCTTAAAGCTTTTGACAGCATTTCAGATGCCTTCATCGAAAGAAAGCAAAGAAGACAGACAAATAAACAAAGAAAATAATAACAACTAAAAGCATAATAAAAATGAACAACAAAAAATTATTAGAGAACCTTCGTTGCATTCCTGATTTTCCACAAAAAGGAATTAACTTCAGAGACGTAACCACTCTATTCAAAGATCCAGAATGCCTGAAGATAATGGTAGACGAATTGTACGAACTTTACAAAGACAAAGGCATTACCAAGATTGTTGGTATAGAAAGCCGTGGATTCGTCCTTTCTTCAGCATTAGCCGTAAGACTTAACGCTGGTGTGGTGCTTTGCAGAAAACCTGGAAAGCTTCCTGCCGAAACTGTACAGGAAAGCTACACCAAAGAATACGGAACAGACACCATAGAAATCCATAAAGATGCGATAAACGAAAATGACGTGGTGTTACTACACGACGATTTGCTCGCTACAGGAGGAACAATGCGTGCTGCATATAACCTTGTACAGAAGTTCCATCCGAAGAAAACTTACGTTAACTTTATCATAGAACTTGTACATGAAAATCTGAACGGAAGGGCAAACTTCGAAGAAAACACGGATATCACTTCCCTCCTGAAAGTATAGAATTTACGAAAAGAAAATAACCAAACAGGTTGGCACGCAATGCCAACCTGTTTTTTTGCAACATTTCCACCACACTAAGCCACAACAGACAAAAGCATGCTATTTCACCAAAACCAACCTATGACTTTTACACAACATATGTTTTATACCACACACCGAAACTATTTAGCTTACCATTCAGAATTATCATCAGTCAAAAACACATGAATCAGGATCATCAAATACTCCAACACACGACATTAATCATGAAACATATTCAAACAGCACGAGTTTGACCTATATGAGAAATTAAATAACTTTCTCATAGAAATCACGTAACTTCCCTATAGAAATTAGGTAACTTTCTATTTGAGGCAGCTTATGGATGTGTTTTTATTCCATACTTATCATTCTGCTTTTTGTTTTAATAATATTACGAACCAAGGTCACACAAGACCGAAACAGCACACAGACACATATCGCTCTCCACCGACAATGTCCTGTGCTCTTACGGAAGTACTGCAGTAGGAAATACTGAAACAATCTCCCTAAGAGTTATGGAGAAATCCACATAGATATAACAAAAAAGCCACAGGGTTAAGCAGGACAAAGAGAACTCTTGACGTTAGCCATGCTTTAAATGTTATATCCTATACAAGAAACATGAACATTAAATATCTCCTTAAAAAAACATTATGTTCTTCCTGCATATATTAACACCCGACATCACGCTTGCAACAAAATATCATACAAACGACCACAGCTACACAACAATCATAAACCGCCTTTCAAAATTTGCTATTTACCTCCAAGATTACTAACTTTGCACTCAGAATCCATCTGTAGATTCTCATCTGGTCAACAGAAGGATAATTAAAGTTTCACGTGAAACAAACACGCAGAAAAGTTCATTAAAACAAGCAGTTAGACAAAATGACTAAAGAAGAAGACAAAAAAAGACTTGAGCACCTAAAAGGCATAGTAAGCAACCTGCCAAGCAAGCCTGGCAGCTACCAATACTACGACAAAGAAGGAACTATCATATACGTAGGGAAAGCCAAGAATCTAAAGAACAGGGTTTCTTCTTATTTCCACAAGGAGGTTGACAGATTCAAGACTAAAGTCCTTGTAAGCAAGATTTGGAACATCACATATACTGTTGTCAACACCGAGGAGGATGCTCTACTGCTTGAAAACAATCTGATAAAGAAATATCAACCAAAATACAATATCTTGCTTAAAGACGGCAAGACTTACCCTTCTATTTGCATAACAAAAGAATTCTATCCAAGAATATTCAAGACAAGGGTGATAAACAAGAAATTCGGGACTTTCTATGGTCCCTACAGTCATATAGGAACGATGTATGCGCTTCTCGACATCATAAAGAGGCTATACAAGCCCAGAACATGCAGAACACCTATTACTGAAGAAGGAATAAGGCAAGGGAAATACCGTCCGTGCCTGGATTACCACATCAAGAATTGCGGAGGAGCATGTATAGGAAAACAAACACACGAAGAATACTTAAAGAACATAAACCAAGCTCGTGAGATACTCAAAGGAAACACAAGAGAAGTAGAAAAACTGCTGTTTGAAGAGATGCAGACGCTCGCTACGGAGTTACGTTTTGAGGAAGCAGAAGAGATAAAGAAGAAGTATCTTTTGCTGAAAGAATTCTGCTCAAAGAGCGAGGTTGTAAGCCACACTATAAACAATGTGGACGTCTTCTCCGTCACAGATGGAGAAAATACAGCCTTCGTAAACTATCTACACGTAACGAACGGCAATATAAACCAAGCCTTCACCTTTGAATTCAAGAAGAAACTGGACGAGGAGGATAAAGAAATACTGCCTATTGCAATAATGCAGATAAGAGAGAAACTTAACAGCACATCAAGGGAAATAGTGGTGCCATACGACATAGAATTGCCTCTGAAAGAACTGACACTCACCGTGCCGCAGAGAGGTGACAAGAAGACATTGCTGGAACTATCCGAAATGAATGGCAAACAGTATCGTTTCGACCGCTTAAAACAAGCAGAAAAGCTTAATCCAGAACAGAAATCAGTAAGACTTATGAAGGAAATACAGCAGGCATTAAAGCTGCCCAAGATGCCTTATCAAATCGAGTGTTTCGACAACTCCAACATCAGCGGAACGGACGCTGTTGCAGCCTGTGTCGTGTTCAAGAAGATGAAGCCAAGCAAGAAGGACTATCGCAAATATAACATAAAGACCGTTGTAGGACCCGATGATTATGCCTCCATGAAGGAGGTAGTAAGAAGACGTTACACTCGCTTACAAGAGGAGCAACAACCATTGCCTGACCTTATCATAACCGATGGTGGAAAAGGACAGATGGAGGTGGTAAGAGAGGTTATAGAAGACGAGCTGAAACTTGATATTCCAATTGCCGGACTGGCAAAAGACGACCGCCACCGCACTAATGAACTTTTATACGGCTTTCCTCCCATGGTGATAGGAATGAAGACGGACAGTGAGCTATTCCGCCTACTGACACATATCCAGGATGAGGTTCATAGATTTGCCATCACGTTCCATCGCGACAAGCGTTCAAAACACGCCTTGCACTCAGAACTTGACGACATAAAAGGTATCGGACCTAAAACAAAAGAGGCTCTCCTGAAGACTTTCAAGACGGTGAAAAGAATACGGGAGAGCAGTATGGAAGAGCTCTCCGAAACAGTAGGAAAACAGAAAGCAGAACTGATAAAAACATATTTTGAAGAACAGGCAAAAGAAAGAATTTAGTATTTTATGCGAGAATAGTTTGCAGGTACATAAATAAAAAAGTAACTTTGTAAGCAAAACAAAAGATTAAAATGAAAGTTGTTATACAGCGTGTGAACCATGCCTCAGTCACAATAGACGGGAACATAAAATCATCAATAAAGAAAGGGTTTCTAATCCTCTTGGGTATAGGCTGCGAGGACGGACAAGAAGACATTGACTGGCTCGTGAAAAAGACTATAAACCTACGTGTTTTCGATGATGAAAACGGTATTATGAACCGCTCTATTCTTGATGATGGCGGCGATATAATAGTGGTAAGCCAGTTCACGCTCATGGCATCCACAAAGAAGGGCAACCGCCCATCGTGGATTCATGCCGCACCACACGAGATTTCGGTGCCGCTATACGAGAAGTTCTGCAATGACCTCAGCACAGCACTCGGCAAACCTGTAGGCACGGGCGAGTTCGGCGCCGAAATGAAGGTGGAGCTCCTCAACGACGGTCCTGTGACGATATGCATAGACACCAAACATAAGGAATAGCAAGGAAAACATGATGAACAAGGAAAAACTCAAGAAACAGACATGGGTGTTTCTCGCCCTTTTTGCAGCGGTAATGCTGCCAAACAAACTATGGTTTGACAACAAATACCTGGAGCTGACAGGATGGGGAATGCTATGCCTGTACATTATGGCTGAATTCCTATGCGCAGAGGGAAAAGTGACCAAAATTATAATTTTCATATTCCTCTTACTATGCGGCGCGCTGCTGGTAGGAGACATATATAATATTATTGCAGCATGACGATAAAAGAAGCACAAGAGATGGTTGACACATGGGTAAAAACCTATGGCGTGCGGTATTTCTCGGAACTGACAAACATGGCTTGTCTGACAGAAGAAGTGGGCGAACTGGCAAGAGTAATAGCCCGAACCTACGGAGACCAGAGCTTTAAGCCTGGCGAGAAAGCTAACCTCGGAGAGGAGATGGCTGACGTAATGTGGGTGCTCCTATGCCTTGCAAACCAAACAGGCATAGACCTAACAGAGGAACTGAAGAAAAGCTTCGACAAGAAGACAAAAAGGGATTCTGAAAGACATCACAACAACCCCAAACTTACAGAACATCCTACCCCATCAGAAGACAATAAAACATTAATATAAACCAAATTGATTTAACTATGATGACAGAAAAAGAGACAAAGAAGGAAGAGAGAGTTGATAAAACTCCCAAGACGAACAAATACGAAGAGGCTCTGAACAAGTACAACACCAACCTTGATGACAATGAAGTAAGAGAAGCTGTAAAGCAAATCATAACAGAGAAAGTTCATGAAAACGACAATCTCGATGTCAAGAAATTCCTTATGGGAAGCATTGAACTGACAACCTTGAAGACAACAGACTCAGAAGAGAGCGTGCTTGCCTTCACAGAACGCGTAAACCAGTTTAACGAAGCTTACGGAGACCTTCCCCACGTTGCTACAATCTGCGTTTATCCATGCTTTGCAAAGGTTGTCAGCGAGACGCTGGAGATCGACGGCGTGGAAATAGCCTGCGTTTCGGGCAGTTTCCCTTCTTCTCAGGCACTTATAGAGGTCAAGGTGGCAGAGACTGCACTGGCTATAAAAGACGGCGCTACAGAGATAGATATCGTTATGCCTGTAGGAAAGTTCCTCAGTGGCGACTATGAGGGCGTAGCTGACGAAATAAGTGAGCTGAAAGAGGTCTGCGGAGAGCACGCCATGAAGGTTATTCTTGAGACAGGATGCCTGAAGACTGCATCAAACATCAAAAAGGCGTCTATCATAGCCATGTATGCCGGTGCCGACTACATCAAGACATCTACCGGCAAGCTTGAACCTGCAGCTACACCAGAGGCAGCCTACGTAATGTGCCAGGCTATCAAGGAATACTACGATGAAACAGGCATACAGATTGGTTTTAAGCCCGCAGGAGGCATAAACAGCGTTATGGACGCACTTATATACTATACAATAGTAAAAGAAGTCCTGGGCGAAAAATGGTTGACCAATAAATGGTTCCGACTTGGAACAAGCCGCCTTGCCAACATGCTGTTGAGCGAAATAGAAGGACAGGAAACCAAATTCTTCTAAGAAGACAAGAAGACACATATAAAAAGTTCCCAAAGTAAACAATATCAAAACTTTGGGAACTTTCTTATTTTTTTCTCTGTATCACATAATCAAGATAACACTTCAGACTATCTTTTATCTCTTTTGAAGAGACCTGTTCATCTATATAATTCATGCAATCCAGATGAAAGTCCTCCATACGCTTCTTGGCGTAATCTATACCACCATTATCTTTCGCAAAAGCTACAAGCCTTGATATTTCATCTGATGTAGCAGTACGGTTCTTAACCTTGTATGCAAGCTCTATCATACTACTGTCGTTAGTATCATTAAGAGCAAAGATAACAGGAAGAGTCAACTTGCCTTCAGCCATATCATTGCCTGTAGGCTTGCCTATTTCCGTGGAATCGAAGTAATCAAAGATATCATCACGAATCTGAAAAATAATACCAAGATTCTGACCGAAGACCTTAGCCTTTTCAATATCTTCATCTGTTGCCCCTGCAGACAGAGCACCTATAGCGCAACAGGCTTCGAAGAGAGCTGCCGTCTTCTGTTTAATCACCTGATAATAAACATCTTCCGAGATTTTATCATTAGAGATATTAGACAACTGCAATATCTCACCGCTTGCCAAAGTCCTACCCAACTCTGCAAGATATTTCACGATATTCGTATTTTTCGTATAAGCAACATGAAGCAATGCTGTAGACAAGAGATAGTCTCCAACAAGAACTGCCACCTTATTATCATAGGTAGCATTTACAGAAGCCTGCCCTCTACGCTCCTCACTCTCGTCAACAACGTCATCGTGTACAAGACTTGCTGTATGCAAGAGTTCCAGACCAACAGCAGCATTCTGTGTCACATCCGACACTTGTCCGTAGTTACGGGCAATAAGCAGAATAAGCATCGGACGCATACGTTTACCTGTACGTTGCCTAATATAAGCCAATGCCTGAGACAACAGTCCATCGGTATGCGACAATGCCTCAGCGAACAGATTGTTAAAGTCTGAGAGCTCACTCTCTATAGGTTGCTTTATGCGTGATAAATAGTCCATTGAATGAATTTTGTTACAAAATTACTTATTTTATCCGATTAATCAGAAAAAAACAGTAATTTTACACGATATTCTTATATAAAGAAAACTTTTTCCTCCCATTTGCCTTTATATCCAAGGCTTTTGGAGGTGGGTTACATCACTTTTAGTAAATATAAAAACAAAAATACATCAATGGACAAACTTTTCCTTTTCGATGCCTACGCTCTGATATACAGGTCGTATTATGCTTTCATAAAGAACCCAAGAATAAACTCCAAAGGTCTGAACACTTCCGCTGTAATGGGATTCTGCAACACACTACATGAGGTGCTCCAGAAGGAACAACCAAAGTATCTCGGTGTGGCTTTCGACCCACACGGACCTACCTTCCGAAATGAGGCTTACGAACAGTATAAAGCCCAGCGCGAGGAAACACCTGAAGATATACGCAAAGCTGTACCTATCATTAAGGATATTCTCGCAGCAATGCGTATACCTGTACTTGAGGTTGCTGGCTATGAGGCAGATGACGTTGTGGGAACTCTTGCCAAAAAAGCAGACAAAGAAGGCATAGACACATATATGCTCACTCCAGACAAGGATTACGGACAGCTCGTAGGCGGAAACGTTAAAATGTTCCGTCCACGCCACGGCGGAGGATATGAAACTCTTGACGCCGAAGGAATAAAGGAGAAATATGGCATCGAGTCACCGGAACAGGTTATCGACCTCTTGGGCTTGATGGGAGACTCTGCCGACAATATCCCAGGATGCCCTGGTGTGGGAGAAAAAACTGCCGTGAAACTTATTACACAGTTCGGAAGCATCGACTCCCTACTCCACCGTACCAACGAACTGAAAGGTGCACTCAAGAAAAAGGTTGAAGAGAACAAGGAGCAAATCGAGTTCTCCAAATTTCTTGCTACCATAAAGACTGATGTTCCAATTGAACTTAATCTCGAAGAACTGGAAGTCAAAGAACCTGACGAGAAAAGAATAATAGAAATTTTCAATGAATTGGAGTTTAAAACGTTCACAGAGAGATTTCTTAATAAACCTAAACAACAACAAAAAAAAGCTTTATCACAACTTGATTTGTTTGCAGAATTTACGACCGATGGAGCAGGTGAAATAAAAAACGGCCCTTCTCAGAGCCTTAAAAGCACAGCTCACAACTACCAACTCGTTGATAAAGAAGAGGATATGCATAAACTATGTGATTTATTTATTACAAAGCAAATCATAAGTTTTGACACGGAAACAACATCTACAGAAGCTATCAATGCAGAATTGGTGGGTTTAAGCTTTGCATTCAAGGAAAGAGAGGCTTTTTACGTTCCAGTACCTGCCGATAGAGACGAAGCACAAAAGATTGTAAATATTTTCAAACCTCTGTACGAAAACGAAGATATTCTGAAAATCGGACAGAATATGAAATACGACATTGAGGTGTTGCGAAACTACGGAATTGATGTGCGTGGAAAAATGTTTGACACTATGATTGCCCACTACCTCATTCAGCCGGAGCTGCGACACAACATGGATTATATGGCAGAGATTTATCTCGACTACCAGACAATCCATATCGAAGAACTTATCGGACCAAAGGGCAGAGGACAGAAAAACATGCGCGACCTCACACCGGAGCAGATATACGAATATGCCGCCGAGGATGCCGACATCACTCTGCAACTGAAAAACAAGCTTGAGCCGGAACTGAAGAGATTCGGAGCCGAAGACCTCTTCTATAATATAGAGATGCCACTGATGCCTGTGCTTGCCGAGATGGAGATGAACGGAGTGAGGATTGACACAGAATCGCTGAAGGAGACATCCGGCGTATTGACTTCGCGAATGAAGGAAATAGAAAGCCGCATCTATGAGCTGGCAGGCACTGAGTTCAACATAGCATCACCGAAACAGGTGGGCGAGGTGTTGTTCGACAGGCTGAAGATTGTGGAAAAAGCAAAGAAGACAAAGACAGGACAATACGTCACCAACGAAGAAGTGCTACAGTCCTTGAAACATAAGCACGAGATTGTGGCAGACATCCTTGAACACAGAGGGTTGAAGAAGCTGCTCGGCACCTATGTAGACGCCCTACCAAAGCTGATAAACCCACGCACTGGACATATCCACACGTCTTTCAACCAGACAGTTACAGCTACGGGGCGACTATCTTCAAGCGACCCTAACCTGCAGAACATCCCTGTTCGTGGAGAGGACGGAAAGGAAATCCGCAAGGCTTTCATCCCGGAGCCAGGATGCGAGTTCTTCTCTGCCGACTACAGTCAGATTGAGCTTCGTGTAATGGCTCATCTCAGTGGCGACGAGAACATGATTGAAGCATTCCGTGAGGGACACGACATACACGCTGCCACAGCAGCAAAGATATACAAAGAGGACATCAATGCCGTATCGCGCGACCAGCGAACAAAAGCAAAGCGCGCCAACTTCGGCATCATCTACGGCATCACCGTATTCGGATTGGCGGAGCGCCTGGAAATAAGCCGCGACGAGGCTAAGCAGCTAATTAGCGGATACTTCGAGACCTTCCCCAAGGTAAAGGAATATATGGATAAAAGTATTCAGACGGCACGTGCAATGGGCTATGCCGAGACCCTGTTCCACCGCCGACGCTATCTTGCCGACATCAATTCCCATAACGCCACCGTACGTGGTTTTGCTGAGCGCAACGCCATAAACGCACCGATACAAGGCACGGCAGCCGATATAATAAAGGTTGCCATGATACGCATCCACCGCCGCTTCAAGGCAGAGGGCATCCAGTCGAAGATGATCCTGCAGGTACACGATGAATTGAACTTCAGCGTCTTGCCCGAAGAGCATGAAAAGGTGGAACGCATAGTAATGGAGGAAATGCAGAATGCCTTCAAGATGCAGGTTCCCCTCGTTGCCGACAGCGGATGGGGAAAGAACTGGCTCGAAGCACATTGACAATTTATTAATTCATATTTAAATCATAACTCACAGCCCTCTCCGAACAACCGGAGTTCTTCTATAACCCAAACCACGAAGAACTCCCTGTTCCCAGAGAGAGCCACAAAAAAACTATGAAAACAATGGAAAACTACGAATGGGCGAAAGCCATGAACTGTGCCGTTACGGTATGCGACGCCGAAGGCACCATCATTTACATGAACGACAAGTCGCGCGAGACCTACAAAAAGGAGGGCGACCTCATCGGCAAGAACCTCTACGCCTGCCACTCCGAGAGGTCGAAAGAGATTATCCGCCACCTTCTCGAAACGGGCGGCAGCAACGCCTATACCATTGAGAAACAGGGCGTTCACAAGGTAATATACCAGACCGCATGGAAGAAGGACGGCAAGGTTGCAGGCATCGTTGAGATATCAATGATTACTCCAGCCGATATGCCGCACTACGTAAGGGGATAATACAATCATTGATAAAAGAAAAAGCATCATATACCGATGGTACAGCACTGAGATACCATTGGTATATGATAAGATACAGCATGTTGCAAATCCGATTTACGACTCCGTATTCAAATAAATAATGGCTGACGAACGCATATAAAAAATATAGTAAAAGGCCTTGCTTCCAACGGAATGATTATTCTGCAAATTGCAGGAATGACGGGTATAAGTGAAGAAGAAGTTGCAGTAATTTTAAAATAAAAATATTACTCAAAAAAACATGAAGAAAGACATTAAAGACGAATTCAAGAAAGGACTTGAAAAAGTACTCGAAAACTTCAACGAGGACGAGCTTAGAAACATACTCGACCAGATGAAAGGAGGTAACATCTTTGAGGATTACGAAAAACTCATGGACAATATGTATTCATACAAGGCTCCCTCCTACTCCACTCTCGCCAAACCGATGCCGGATTTCATGCAGAAACTGTTTGAAGCAACAAGCATCGCCGATGTCTACACATCATACTCTGAAGCTAAAAAACGGATGCAAGACATGGCACAAGACGAAAGAGAGAAAACGACAAGAAACTTTCTGCTCAACATTCTCGCCAGGATGCAAAATGGAGAAGTTGATATCACCAATACCAAACAGATGCCACTCTTGGCAGGCATGGCTCTCGTGGAGAAGTTTGATATGAAAGTTCTGGCGGACACAATCCTGGAGGTTCTGGTAAAGCAGAATTACAAATTCTACCAGTGCTATATAGAAGCGTTTGAAGAGGATTGCGAATATATTATATCGAAGACCTGCTGCGGGCAACTCGACACACTCAGTCAACTGATGCACACCACCGGATTCCTGCCTTTCGCATACCCGATGATAGTAAATGCCGTGGTACTCATGGCAAAACACGACAGGGCAAACAGGTTGAAATACCTCGCATGGGTTTCGACAACAGTAGTTGACTGCGTGGAGGAAATGCTACAGACGGAACTGCTCGACAGACTGATAGAGGCTGCTGCCGAAGCTAATGCCACAGAGCTACTGCCCCTACTGAAAAAACTGTACGACAAGTATAAATTACTGTCGGTTACCGCCCCTACCTACAAAGATGCCGAGAACATCATTCGCAACGGCAACGACCACGAATACATAGAATACGACTCGTTGGAGGAATTGCTCGAGGAGATAAAAGAAAAGAAGGAAAACGACGGAATGCAAAACGACAGCATGGATGCCTATGACGATTTCTTCTGGGACGACGAAGAAGATTATTTTTGGGATGACACCTTCATTACAAATCAGAAGAACGTGGACATGTTCACACTAAATGTCACACTCAACAACGCCCCGCTGGAGATAATGCGACAGATAAAGGTACCGTCGAACATCAGACTTGATGCACTTGCCGATATTCTCACCATAGCAATGGGATGGGAGGGAAGCCACCTGAACCAGTTTAAGGCTAACGGCAAGTTCTACGAGGAAACAAGCTATGAGGAAGACGCTTTCAACAAGGAGTGCGGTTTGAAAAAGTTCGGACAACACGAATACTCCCTGAGAGACCTACTCAACCGCAAGGGCAACAAAATATTGTGGGAGTATGACTTCGGAGACAGCTGGGAGCACTCGATAACCCTTGAGAATCGCCGGAAGATGTCTGCCAACGATGAATACACAGTAAAGCTTTTGAATGGCAAGAATGCCTGTCCACCGGAAGACGTAGGCGGTGTCATTGGCTACAAACATCTCCTTGAAGTGTTCGACAACCCAAAGTCACCCGAATACATGATGATGAAGGACTGGGTGTCGCCAAACTTCAATCCCAAGAAGTTCAGCAAAGCAAAAACACAGAACTTGATCGACGACTATCTCTACGAGTAAGAATAAGACAACACGGTGAGGGATGATTTTATCCCTCACCAATCTCTCACAATGTTATCCCTTTGTCTTACAGTAGGGCGTGTGAAGATGTTCTTCGGCTTCAGATTCTGACATGGAAAGGTGACGATAATATGGAGGATTTATCCCGTCTCCACTTTTACAAAAAAAACTTTCTACCCATACCGTACATAAAAGATATGCCATATGTAGAAAGAGAAACTTGCTGCAAAAAAAAGCAAACGATAAAGTTTTATTCCGCTTTTTATTTGTACATTTGCAAATGAATAGATTACGATAATGAAGCATTATTCATTATAGCATAACAATAAAACCAAACAAAACGAATATGAAAAAAGCAGTTTTATTATCATTGCTGGCCGCCAATTTCTGTGGAGTATATGCACAGGATGTTATTGTGAAGAAAGACGGGAGCACCATCCTTGCCAAAGTGCTCACCATTGGCGAAACGGAGGTTGAATACAAAAAATTCAACAAGCAAGACGGACCTACATACAAGATTTCTGTAGGCAAGCTATTGTCCATCAACTACGAAAGCGGCGACAAGGAAACCTTTGAAGCAGCCTCAAGCAAAGCTGGAAAGCCCTCAGGCAACGAAGAAAGCGGCAACGGCAATATACAGATAACGTCTGACAACCTCTCACCCGAAGCAAAGGCAGCCAACGAAAAGGCTATCGCTGCATTCAACACACCTACAGAATTCGTAACCGACAACAAGCATAAGGATAAAGTAGGGAAAAAGCGTGCCACCCTAAGCTTCGCCGTATGGGGAGCCAGCAAGAACTCTATCCTTGCCAATGAGGATGTGGAGATAGACCTCATCATCGGGGCACTGCTAAGAGAAAAGAAATCTGAACCAGATGAATGGGTTGTCGTCAATCCGAAAAAAAGTTGGATTGTACATAACCCTGCTGTACGCTACACCATCAAGAACAAAACATCCCGACCTATATACATAGACTTAGGAAACACATTCCTCATCAGCATGCAACAACCCACCTGCTACTACATCCCGTCATCCACGACCACAACACAAGGAACACAGTCTGGAGCAAGTGTCAACATGGGTGCCGTAGCAGGAGCTCTTGGAGTGGGAGGCGCACTCGGAACACTGGCAGGAGGAGTGAATGTAGGAGGCGGTTCTTCGAGCAACACTTCAAACACCACTTATTCGCAAAGAGTGATTGCCGTTCCCCCTATGTCAACAAAAGAACTTGATGCCCAATATCTGTTCGGAAAAGCGGACAGGGAAATATGTAAAGGATTCAACTATCGCCATTATGTCAATTGGGACTATCTGTATTATGGTCAGATATTCTTCCCTGCCGAACCGGAATCGGCAGAAATGAAATACGGCGACCACTACAGATACACGGAAGAAAGCAGTCCGGTAAACTTAGCATTTACCACATGCTACAGCTTCGACGAGAATTTCTCTTCCTCAAAATCCCTATCGTCATACTATTATCTGAAGGACTTGATCGGCGCTTACATTAATAGCAACAATGCTCTTGTAGGAGGAATAAACAGCGACAAGCCCCATTTCACTATGATACCCGTAAAGAAAGACAAAGAAGGCACCAATTCTTTCCCAAAGCCATAATGCTCCAGGGACGAAAAAAGAATAAAGCAATGATAAAGTGACAGCAATGCTGAAATAAACAAAAATATATTTATATTAACGCCAATGTGGAAAATGAAAGACAACGAGCAAATTATATTGTTTTTCATTTTCCACATTGGCGTTAATCATTTATACCCCAGCCAGCACTTCCGCCACATGATTACGCTTCGGGCCATCCTTTCCTCTTTTCAGGAAGAGCAGAAGGCGAACGGTGTCGCCAACAGAAAGGGAGCAGCGCAAAGCGTCGTCGCTGACGTTAACAAGCGAGGCGAAACCTTCTTCTGTAACGATGCCTTCTGGAGTAGCCGCTATTGGAGAAGTAATACGATAGCGGAAATAACCGTCAGCTTTGTTCACGTAACTGACATTTGCCGTATACATGCCAAAGGTTTCAAGCCCCGCATCATGCGGCATGACTTTTATCACAGCAGCACTCTTGAACCTGTCTTCAGCCGGTATGATCGGAGCAAACATCACGAAGTCGCCTGTCTTCAGCATCATCCGAGGTTTCTCTGCCACGAAATGTCTTGATAAAGGATCATATACATGATAATGTCCGTGTCCTTCGTCCACGCCTTCCACATAACCAACGATTGTAGGGAAGACATCTTCCAACTTCCTCTTCGACACCACAATCTCTTCAGCCCGATAGTTCCCCTGCTGCGATTTTCTGAGTGACACATCATACAGTCTGCCCTGTATCTCCCACGGCTTGCATGGAAACAGATGGCTGTCTGCCGTGAGTTCCATACCGTCAGCCGCTACGAGCTTGGCGAAATAACGACGCTTGCCACCCACCGCCGTCTCGAACACCTTCACGACATACATCGTCTTCACACCGTCAATCTCCCCTGCTCCATTCTCCTGATGATGAAGCATATACGACTGCAGCTGCCGGTCTACACGCTCCTTTAGAGCAAGAAACATCTTACCGTCCTTCCCCTTCTGCTTCTGCATATCCTCACTGCGCAGATTCTTGTCGTAGCCCCACAGCTGGAGAAACTGCGGCAGACGGAAATCCTGATACTCCGCACTCACCTTCACAGCAATTCCAAGCATGCAGGAATGTATGAGCGACGGCCTCTCTACCGGCAGTTTCATATATGTGGCAAGCAGAGTGCGTGCCTGCTGCGAGCCCATAGTCTTGTAGTTCTTCTGCATATATCGGAATATGTTCCATGCCGTATCGGTAGGATGCGCAGCGGCAGTCTCGAGCGAGGCGATAAGGTCGTCCCAGGAGATAATTGTCTGTGAGTCGTTCATAACATTATCATTCAATTGGTTTATATAATCTTTCCTTAATTTATACGATATCAGATACAAATCGCATAAACAAAAGCAAAGTTATATAAAATTTCGCCAGCAAGCAACTCTATTTGTTTTTATATCAAATAAAAGTGGAAGATTTGGATTGCCCGTCTCTATATTTTAGTTTATTTCGTAGAGATGAACATCACTCCCAGCTTGTCCTCGACATTGTATTTCTTCATCGTCTCGGCATCCTTCTTCACGTCAACCTTCTCTATGTCGGAAGGTTTTATGCCGCTGAGAGCCTCCACCACTTTGCCATTCACCACAAGCACGAAGTCTTCGCTTGAAAACATCTCCACCTTTCGAGAAACCACCTTACCTTCAGGCTGTTTGCCGCCGTTGTCGTTCATATCGATGGTTCTTACAGACTTTATCTTCTTGTCGCTGTCGGTAGTACTGAATGTTATAGGAAGAGTGTATTTCACGCTTACCGCCTTGCCGTTCTGCATTCCGGGAATCCACTTCGGCATACCGTTTATTACACGCAGCGCCTCGTTGTCGAAAGCCTCGCCCTGGCTCCTTACAATCTTTGCATCGGTAATGCTTCCGTCCTTATCCACGGTAAACGAAGCCACGACACGCGCCCGGACATTTTCTTTCTCCTTCTCCTTCGGGAATTTTATGTTCTTTGAAAGATATTCAAACAATGCAATATGTCCGCCGGGGAACTGAGGAAACATCTCAGGATTATCGGTACACGGCATTTTCTTGCCCGTCTTCGCTTCTGCCGTATCCTTTGCCATCGGCATGGAAGAAGCCTCCTCCAAAGCCTTGTCTTCCTGCACCTTTACAGCAGCAACACGCGCTGTCTCGCCTACAGCCCTGACTACAGGATTGTCGCTTACCGAGGAGAAAGCCTCACTCTCCTGCTCCACCTTCTCACTCAGGTTCTCCACCTTCTGACTTGCAAACGCAGCCACGGTCATTGCCGCAAGCGGCAGCACAAAGGCAACCTTTGCCTTCTGCATAGGATTAGTTCTCTTGATTTTCATCATAGTTATTCGTTTTTTTAGTGAATTATGATTCAGGTTATTTGCCATCGAGAACAGACGTTCGCCGACAGCCTTTCTTATCAGCAGCATCTGATAATGGGTGGCATCCACTCCGGCAGACAGTACCGCCTCGTCGGCTTCATACTCATGCACCGTCTGCAGCTCCCTCTTCAGCAGCCATGCGGCAGGGTTGTACCACTGGAACACTATCATCATATTGCACACCGCCACATCCATCGAGTGGCATCTGCGTATGTGCGCCATCTCGTGGAGCACTATCTCGCGACGGTTCTCCTGCCAGTCCTTCTCGCTCATTATAATGTAGCGGAACCAGCTGAACGGGGAGATGTCGCCCTGCATAGTATATATCCGTATGCCATTGCGCACCTCCACGCAGCTCGCCCTTCTAATCAGCCGCAGCAGACTGCCCACAGAGAGCAGTGCCTTACCTACAAACAGCACCACACCGAGCACATACGCTGCAAGCAGCACCTGCGTGAGAGAAAGTCCCTCCCCCACTCCACTGCCACCGTCAGCCACGACAGTCTGCGCCACCAGTCCTTCGAGTGCCACCGTTCCCCGGTTTATCCCCGCCTCGCTGTCGAGCGACAGATGCACAAGCGGCAACACGAGCGAAAGCAGCATCATGGAGAGTATAGCAAAGCGGTTGAACGTATGGAACGTGTCCCGGCTCATCAGCAGCTTGTGGAAGAGATAGAACAGTGCCAGACATACCGCCACCTTCACGGAGTATATAAAAAACATTCCCAACATCATCTCTTTTCTCTTTTACACATTAATATTTCTGCCTTTATGCAGGAAGCCCTCCTACAGGTCTTTCTTCTCCTCGTCGAGCGATGCTATCAGCTCCTTCAGCTCATCCACTGTTATCTTCTCCTCCCGGACAAGCGCACTTACCGCACTCTTGTATGAGCAGCCGAAGAGCTTGTCGATAACGCTGCTGAGCGTGCGTCCCTTATACTGTTCCCTGCTTATCTTGGCAAAATACTGGAAGCAGCGTGCCGTCAAAGCCCTGTGACCCAAGAAGCCCTTGTCTTCAAGAATATGCACAAGCGTAGAGAGCGTGTTCACGTGCGGCTTCGGTTCGGCATAACACTCGCGCAACTCCCTTATCTGCATATCGCCACGTTCCCAATAGTGGTTCATTACCTCCTCTTCCTTGTTCGTCAGTGTATTCATCTTCGTATAGTTTAAACGCATTATTTATTCATTCACGCCACAAAGTAACTAAAACTATTAGTTATAAACAAGAGAACCAAAGTTAATAAAACTAAAACGCTTAGTTATTCAACTAAACATCTTAGTTTACTAAAGAAAACACCTAATTATAATATTAGCGATCACCCTAAAAAAAAGGTTCATCCGGAATATGGAGTGATAGGATATCTAAATGAGCATTAACAAAAACAA
>ERZ1026862.662-NODE-662-length-22688-cov-56.976848_pt1 | contig 22688 bp, 22 predicted proteins | sample MGYA00380161_ERZ1026862 | MGnify/ENA primary metagenome ERZ1026862 (study PRJEB33269, sample SAMEA4719797) | human gut metagenome | biome: human-associated habitat; feature: organic feature; material: feces | place: Cameroon | collected 2013-10 ... | reverse complement strand
TACGAGATGCTCAGGAGTCTCGTGGGCTCGGAGATGTGTATAAGAGACAGATGTTGTAAATTTTGCTGTATATCATATATTGGGACTTAAAGTTTTGACTTATATCATGGCTTTTTCTCTGTTTAAATATGATATGGATAATTTAATGCAATCTACATCTGGAGGTACCTTGTTTGTTTTCTACTCAATAATTTTATTTATTGAACTATTTATTTATAAAAGAAATAAAGCTAAAATGAGCCTTGGACAATTTAAGTTTTTTGAATTTTTCATATATCTCCAGTTAATGGCAACTATATTTCAACTTTATGCGCCTATATATTCTTCTATAACGCGAATGACCTTATATTTTTATATACCTATTATACTCTCTATCCCATTTATTATAGAATCTTTTTATAAGTCTTCAAAGGGGGTGGCTATTTTGGGAGTTCAATTTATGTGCGTATTGTATATGTGTTTTTTTGTATATTCTTATAATAAAGAGGCAAATAGTAATTCACAAGGTGTAATTCCATATATATTTATAGATGAAAAGATATACTAGTAAACTTATTGTATCTTCAGGAACTTTATCATCTGGTGGTGCTGAACGAGTACTTTCTATTTTGTCAGATAGGTTTGTTGAGCACTATGATGAGGTTGTCTATCTTACATGGATAGATATTCCTGACTTTTATACAATCAATAAAGCAGTTAAGCGGGTTTGTGTTGAACGTGAATGCGGTTCAAAGAATTTATTTAAAAAGGCTTTATGGTTTAGGCAATTTGTCAAACAAGAAAAGCCAAATGTGGTTCTTTCGTTTCTTGCACCTTTTAATATTCTGATATGCTTTGCTTTGACAGGAATACGCACAAAGCTAATTGTTGCCGAGCGTAATGATCCTAGAAATGTTTGTAACGGTCGTCTTACAAGTAAACTTCGAAAGATGGCTTATAGTATGGCGGATGGCATATTGGAACAGACGGAAAACAACAAAAAATACTTTCATGGTAAATTGTACAAAAAGACAGATGTTATTTATAACCCAATTATCATGGATGATGAGTATGTTGGTAAGGCTTTAGCATGTAACAAAAAAAAGAAAATAGTTTCTGTCGCAAGGTTAACAGAGCAAAAGAATCAAAAAATGCTTCTGTTGGCGTTTAAGGCATTCTTATTAACTCATCCAGGTTATAAACTAATTATTTACGGAGAAGGACCGTACCGTTCTCAATTAGAAAAAATAGTTTTAGATTTGGGGCTTAATGAGTCCGTTGAATTGCCAGGTGCCGTTAAAGATGTATGGAATAAAATCGTAGATGCAGAATGTTTTGTTCTTTCATCTTGGTTTGAAGGAATGCCAAATGCTCTTCTCGAAGCTATGTGCTTAGGGTTGCCTTGTATTTCGACCAAGGTTTCTGGGGCTGTAGATTTAATTCGAACAGGTGAGAATGGTATCCTTGTAGATTTAGACAACCATGAACAATTGGCAGGTGCATTATGTAATTTGATTGATAATAAATTCAACCAACAAGTGATTGGTAAAAATGCAACCCAATTATATGAACTGCTACATATCGATAGCATAAGTAAGCAGTGGGTTGAGTATATAGATAATATTATGTATAAATAGCAGACAATGAATAAACGTATAATCCGAGATTTAATTCGTCTCACTGTTTCGCTAATGTTTTGTTGGCTTTATCTTCCTCATATATTGATATTTGCGGTCTGTGGGGGGGGGTAAATCTGCCAATATAAAAAGTGACTTGAGAGCGATTTCACATCAGATAAATATTAGATTGCCTTTATTTCTGCAGCTGATTTATCAGTTGCATAACAATCGTTATTTCCGTCATGTATTTTATTATCGGATAGGTCCTGTATGGGATATGTTGATTAGCTGGTATAGGCCTGGAGACAAATATTTCTGGATCCCATTCTCAACTAAGGTTGGTAAAGGAATTAGATATGCTCATCCTTATTCAACTGTTTTAAATGCAGAATCTATTGGTGATAATTTCTCCTGTATTCATTGTGTTACAATAGGAAAGAAAAATGGAAGACGTCCGAGAATAGGTAATAATGTATCTGTAGGTTGCCATGTTGCTATCATAGGTGACATCATGATAGGTGATAATGTAACTATTGGTGCTGGTAGTGTTGTTGTGAAAGATATACCGGATAATGCGGTAGTTGTTGGTAATCCTGCAAAAATTATAAAATACAATGAACCAAAGCAATAATAAAATATTAGTCTTAAGCAACAGTTGGATAGGACTACATAGTTTTCGTAAGGAAGTGTTTCAAGCTTTTAAGGATGAAGGGTATGATGTTTATATTTCCTGTCCTAATGATTCTCCTGAGAAAGCTTTATGGTTTCAGAATATAGGTTGTAAAGTTATCAATACTTCTTTTAATAGACAAGGGACAAATCCCATTGCTGATATTAAGTTGATGCTTTATTACTGTAAGTTGATAAAAGAACTCAAGCCTTTGGCTGTTCTCAGTTATACAATTAAGCCAAACTTGTATGGAGGTATGGCTTGTGCACTTTGTGGTGTACCTCAGTTAGCTAATATTACAGGATTAGGTGCAGCTGTAGAGTATCCAGGGGTAATGCAGAAGTTTACTATCTTATTGTATAAATTGGGTTTACGAAAAACGTATCTTACTTTTTTCCAAAATGATACCAATCGCCAATTCTGCATGAATCATGGCATGGTAAGGGGAAATACCCAATTGATTCCAGGCTCAGGTGTAAATCTGCAATATCATCAATTTGTAAAATATCCATCAGGGGAAGAACCTATTCGTTTTGTATTCTGTAGCAGAATTAGAAAAGAAAAAGGAATCGAAGAATATATTTCAGCTGCAGAGGCTATGCATGAAAAATATGGCGATAAGGTTGAATTTCATGTGCTTGGTTCCTGCGAAGGTGATTATGCTGACCGTCTTAATGAATTGACAAATAGAGGTGTATTAGTTTATCATGGTCCACAGTCTGATGTGCGTCCATTCTTTGCTAAAGCCAGTTGTACAATTCATCCTACATTTTATCCTGAAGGTATGAGCAATGTGTTATTGGAGAGTTGTGCTGCAGGCAGACCTATTATAACAACAGATCGTCCTGGATGTAAGGAGATTGTTGATGATGGAGTCAATGGCTATATTGTTAAACAACAAGATAGGGATGACCTGATAGAAAAGGTGGATAGATTTATTCTGCTTCCTTATGATGAGAAGCAAAAAATGGGATTGGCAGCACGAAAGAAAGTAGAGAATGAGTTTGATCGTAAGATAGTTATTGATGCTTATTTACAAGCTGTAAAAATGATCAAGTAAATTTTAATAGCTTATTTTAATTTTGTAATAATAAAATGTATAAACATTTTTTTAAGAGATTCTTTGATTTCTGGATTTCTTTAATTGCATTGATATGCATTAGTCCAATCTTGATAGTTGTAACTATCTGGTTGCATTTTGCAAATAAGGGTGCTGGAGCGTTCTTCTTTCAAGAGCGTCCGGGTAAAGACGGAAAGATATTTAAGGTCATTAAATTTAAGACCATGACTGACGAAAGAGATGCTAATGGCAATCTTTTATCTGATGCAGATAGATTGACTAAGGTTGGTAAGTTTGTTCGTTCAACTTCGATTGACGAATTGCCTCAGTTAATCAATGTCCTTAAGGGGGATATGGCTTTGATTGGACCTCGACCACTCTTGGTTCAATATCTGCCTCTTTATAGTAAAGAGCAAGCCAGACGACATGAAGTAAGACCAGGTATTTCTGGTTGGGCTCAGTGTCATGGTAGAAATGCTATATCATGGACAGAGAAATTTAAACTTGATGTGTGGTATGTGGATCATCTCTCTTTGTTGACAGATCTAAAAGTAATATTCATTACTATTAAGAAGGTCTTGTGCAGAGCTGATATAAATACAACTAGTGGAAATGCTGCTACTATGGAGTATTTCAATGGACATAATTAAATAACGTGATATATGTATTTATTTGGTGCAAGTGGTCATGGTAAAGTGATCAAGGAAATTATAGAGGCCACAGGGGACAAAGTCGACGCTTTTGTTGATGATAATCTTATGTTAAATGAACTTGCAGGCACGAAAGTTTTGCATGGTGAAACTGAATTGTCTCCAATGATAGTTAGTATTGGAGTGAATGCAATACGAAAGAAAATCGTAGAAAAGCTCCATTGTGAGTTTGGTATTGTTATTCATCCATCTGCAATCGTTTCTCCTTCTGCAAAAATCGGAGAGGGTACTGTTGTTATGCCTGGTGCTATCATCAATGCTGATGCAGTAATAGGAAGACATTGTATTATTAATACGGGTGCTTCTGTGGATCATGAGTGTGTGATTGGTGATTATTGTCATATTGCTCCTCATGCAACCTTATGCGGTCAGGTTCATATAGGAGAAGGTACTTTAATGGGGGTAGGGTCTTGCGCTATCCCATGTGTAAAAATTGGTAGTTGGTGTACTATAGGTGCAGGAGCTACAGTAATTAATAATATAGAAAATAATATGAAAGTAGTAGGTGTTCCAGCTAAACCTCTCCATGATATGGGGGGGGCAGGAGATAGTTAATCAAATAGGTTTGTTGTGTAACGAAAGGAGGAATAGTTATGCAGCATAATATATTGATAACTTCTGCCGGTAAGCGAGTTGCTCTTACCAAGTATTTTAAGGAAACATTGCATCGATTCTTTCCTGATGCAAAAGTGTTCACTACCGACATGAAACCAGAAATGGCTCCTGCTGGTTATGTAAGTGATGGGTGTTTTGAGGTGCCAAGAGTCACTGATGAGAAATATCCTGAGTTATTGCTCGATATTTGTAAGAAGAACAATGTGGGGATGATAATCGCTACTATTGACACAGAATTACTTCTTTTGTCTGATTTGAAAGATGCGTTTAAGAAAGAAGGAATTTATGTGATGGTAAGTGATAAGCCATTTATTACGCTTTGTCGAGATAAACGAAATACTGGCGCATTCTTTGAAAGCAATGGTGTTCGTGTTCCGACAGAGATAGATAAATATCATCCTACCTTTCCTATGTTTGCAAAGCCATACGATGGCTCTTTGAGTACGAATCTTCATTATATCAAGAGCGTAGATGATTTGACACAAGAGATATTGGATGATCCGAAATTACTCTTTATGGAATATATTGACAAAAGTATCTATAAAGAGTTTACTGTAGATATGTATTATGGCAAAGATCATCGTGTGAAATGTATTGTACCACGAGAACGAATTGAAATTCGAGCTGGTGAAATTAATAAAGGAAGAACGGCAAAGAATGAGATTCTCTCTTTCTTGAAAGACAAACTTGGATATATTGAAGGTTGTGTTGGCTGTATCTGTGTGCAGTTGTTCTTTCATCCAGAAACTCATGATATGGTAGGTATCGAGATAAATCCTCGTTTTGGTGGAGGTTATCCGTTGAGTTATATGGCAGGAGGCAATTTCCCGGAACTTCTCATTCGTGAGTATTTCATGAATGAAAAGATAGATTATTTTGATTCTTGGAAAGATGGTATGCTGATGCTAAGATATGATGATGCAATTTATGTATGAAAGTAATTTGTTTTGATCTTGATGATACTCTCTATAAGGAGATAGATTATTTGAAGTCGGCTTATAGAGAGATCGCTTGCTTTGCTGCTAGGCATTTGAATGGATGTGGGGATAGTGTTAATACAATGGCAAGAAGGGCTTATGAATGGATGATGAATGCTTATAGAAATGGGGAAAATAGCTTTGAGGCACTAAATCATTTCATGGGGCTAGATATTCCTATTGCTGATTATTTGAGCATTTATCGGAAGCATAAACCTAACATCTCTTTATCTGAAGAGGTTGTCCATGTATTATCGGTCTTAAAGGAACAAGGAATAATCTTAGGATTAATCACTGATGGTCGTTCTATCCAACAAAGACATAAAATAGAAGCATTAGGGCTTTCTGCATATTTTGATGATGATAATTTGGTGATTTCTGAAGAGTTTGGAAGTGAAAAACCTTCTCTTGCCAACTATTCTTACTTCATTGATAAATATCCTGGTTGCCATGATTTTACTTATGTCGGTGATAATTTAAAGAAAGATTTTATCGCTCCTAATTGCTTGGGGTGGAGAACTGTTTGCTTAATGGATGATGGAAAAAACATCCATAAGCAAGAGTGGGAGAAGCTAGATAGAACTTCTTCTCCTCTAATAATAATTGATTCCCTTTTAGAATTAGGTTCTCTTTAGAAAATGAAGATTTAAGTGTAATACGAGAAGGGGCACAAATTTCGAAATCTCGCAAATGTGTTTAGAGAAGTTGCCATAGTTTACATTCTTTCTGTTTTAGGAGGAGTATGGCTGATGGTGTATCTGTGGTGTTAAATTACGTAAAGCCTTTAATCAAGTTACTAGGGGTATGATATAATACGTAAATACTTTTAATAGTATGGAAATGACAAATATGGAAAAGGGAGCATTCCTCAAATTATTCAATAGAGGAGGATATGTATTGGATTTTACAACTCCCGATTTTAATGCTTTTACTTTAGATAGTGTTGGTGTTGCTTTATGTCAAAAATATAATTTGTCTAAAGGAAAGTCTCTCATTGCTTACATTGATGAAGCTAGTGATGATAATGTATTCAAATTGTTTGCAGACTTGTTGCGTTATTATGAGACTGACTATCATTCATTTGAAAATGAAACAAGTGAAAGTGATTTATTAGGAATTGATGATGGTGAATACCGTACGCAATATCTAAAATGCAAGGAAATTATAGTGAAATACAGAATGGCAGATTCTAATTCTGAAATAGCTAAAGCTGTAGATAAAGCTTTTTCAACAGAATATATGTCGCAACAAATCAAACTTATGCTTGAAAAGCAAGAGTCTTTTCCTGCTGAAGCTATTGGAAAAGCTAAGGAGCTGATTGAAAGTTGCTGCAGGACCATTCTTAAAGACCACGATGTAGCTATTGATGAAAATTGGAAGTTTCAACAATTGGTTTCGAAAGTTTTTGATACATTGGAAGTCCTTCCAGATAAGGTTGATGCTAAAAGTCCTATAGCAGGAAGCCTAAAAAGAATATATGGTAGTTTAAAAGGAATTGTTACACCTATAGCAGAAATTCGGAACGAATATGGAACAGGTCATGGTAGAACCGCTGATTTTGAAGGGTTAGATGCTAGACATGCCAAGTTGCTTGTTGGTATGAGTGCAACATTGGTACAGTTCTTATGGGATACTGCAAATTCTGTAAGAGATTGAAGATATTGTTATATGTCTAGATTATAATGACATAATTAAAACTGTAATTATATGAAAAAGAATGAAGATGGTACATTCACAATGAATTTAAATGAAGCCAGGGGAAGTAGTATTCGTTGTGAAGAACCGGGTTATGTAATTAATCAGTATGAATTCCATATTTTGAGTCATAATGATTCTTCTACGGCAGCTAAATATGGAGATTTATTTTTGAAAATGTTATTAGGCTTTCTCCTACAAATCGTAGTCTCGATTTTTTTAGTTTTTTGGAAGAATGATGATTCCTATAACAGGATAGATCTTTTTCAATTAGTCTCTATAATAATTTGCTTATTTGTTTATCTGAGTTGTGTGGCATACATTAAGTTTAGAGGAACAACAAGAACTCATATAATAAATAATATTGCAAAAACATTTCGAAAAACAATATGAAAATGCTGGGAAATAAAATGATTCCATCATTTGTGCCTTATAAAAAAATAATAGTTGGCTCAAATGAGGTAAATTGTAAGTATCTCTTTAAGTTTTCTAGTTTTGTTCCAATAATTATTGGAAAGACTAGTAAGGGACCATCAATTTGGTTAAATGCGATAAATGACGATAAGATTATACCCATTATTGTTAATAATATTTCTTTATCAAAGAGTGTTCATCTGAAATTTAATAGTGATTTACCACAGTTAGAAATCTCTATGAGTGATTCTATAACTGGTATAAAACATATTATATTGAAAGCAACATATTCTAATCAGATTTTTAATATCCAAAATATGGATTTGCGATTTTTGGGTGTTGATATACAGTCTTTTCAAGATATGTTAGTTGTTGGAAAAAATACCTTAAGTGGTAATAAAGTGACTGGGGCAAGGGCTTTTATAGGAACCAAATAGTAATCTATATCAGAAGAATATTCAAAATGGATGAATTTTATGAATGGCTGAATCCTCGGATTCCTGTGGAGTATGTGCTCATCTCCTTTCTTGTGCTTTCTGTTGCAATTGTGATTGGAATGCTGGTGATGAAAGGGAGCAAGGCGAAGAGGTTCGTGCTTGGGGCATTGCTTGCGGAATATTACTTCCTGGTGCTTTGCTCTACTGTGATTTGTAGAGCGAGTCATGGGGAACGGCATATTGAGTTGGTTCCATTTTGGAACTATCTTGATATTTGGAATCGGGTGGATTATCCGGGTGACTTGATTGAAGTGCTGCTGAATATTGCTCTCTTTGCGCCGATAGGATTGCTGCTTGGAGGACTTGGTTTTAAAACTAAGAAAATTCTCTTATCGGGAATCTGCTTATCGGGGATTATTGAGGTTTCACAATTCGCCTTTTGCAAAGGGCTTTGTGAAACGGATGATGTAATGCATAATAGTGTGGGGGCATTCCTAGGATATCTGGGATTCCTAGGAATTCTTAAAGGGAAAAGAATTTTGTTTTCGAAATTCTCTGGCTCTCTTTAGAAAGAAGGATTTTTTCGAAAACCTACCCGTCCTTCCTTACCCTTAAGGAAGGCTCCACCTCTCACTCCAGCCCTCTCTCCTCAGGAGCGAGGGAGAAAACCGCCCTACTCGGTGCTCGGAACCGCTTCGCTATAAGGTTGGCGGACCATCAAAGGTCTTCTCCAGTTTTTGCGGGCTGGGACCGCCTGGGGTAGATGGGTTACCGTCTGGGGATAAGGTGCTGATAATTAATGATTAAACTTTAAATACAATATACAAATGGAAGAAAGAAAGACTATTTATCTTTGTCTGGCTCACATGAGCGAGACTGGTGAGGAACAGAAATACGTGAAGGAGGCTTTTGATACCAACTGGGTGGTGCCTCTGGGTCCTAACGTGAATGGTTTTGAGGATGACCTCAAGGCTTTCGTTTCTAAGAACAGCGATGGCTCTGAGTTGTCTCGTGAGGTGGTGGCGCTGAGCGCTGGTACTGCTGCCGTTCACTTGGGGTTGCTGGCTAGTGGCGTAGGTCCTGGTGATGAGGTTTGCGTGCAGAGCTTTACTTTCTGTGCTTCTTCTCATCCTATTACTTATCTCGGTGCTACTCCTGTTTTCATCGATTCTGAACCTGATTCATGGAATATGGATCCGGAGTTGCTGGAGAAGGCGATTATCGATCGTAAGGAGAAGACGGGTAAGTATCCTAAGGCGATTGTTCCTGTTGCTCTCTATGGTATGCCTTATGATTGCGACAAGATTATGGCGATTGCTGATAAGTATGGTATCCCTGTAGTGGAGGATGCTGCTGAGGGCTGCGGTTCTAGATGGAAGGGTCAGGTTCTGGGTACATTCGGTAAGTTTGGCGTGTTGTCATTCAATGGTAACAAGATGATTACTACTTCTGGTGGTGGTGCCTTGATTTGCCAGGATGCCGAGAGCAAGAACAACGTGATGTGGTATGCTACTCAGGCTCGTGATGCTTATCCTTACTATCAGCATACTGCCATCGGCTACAACTACCGTATGAGTAATGTGTGTGCTGGTATCGGTCGTGGTCAGATGACAGTGTTGGAGGATCATATCGCTCATCATAAGCATGTACAGGAGTTGTACAAGGAACTCTTGAAGGATGTAGAGGGTGTTACCTTGCATGAGGCGCCTAATGCTGACTATGATTCCAACTACTGGCTCTGTACTGTAACTCTTGATCCGAAGTTGAAGATTCAAGGTCAGGAGAATGCGTATAAGGAGGTAGTGAAGACTGCCGTTGGTGGTGCTGCTGGTGTGATTCACATGGTGGATTCTCCTACTACTGACTGTCAGCCAAATGAGAATGTTGAGGCATTGCGTGTCTTCATGTTGAGCAAGAAGATTGAGGCAAGACCAGTGTGGAAGCCTATGCATAAGCAGCCTGTTTATCAGAATGCTCCTGCATACGTGAATGGTGTAAGTGAGGCTATCTTCAAGGTGGGTGTCTGCTTGCCAGCGGGTCCGATGGTAACGGATGATGATGTTCGTTACATCGTAGAAAGTATTAAAGAGGCGATAGTTTAATCGCCTCATTTATTACTTTCTGATATTACTTTCTGAGTTAGGTGGATGTTTTTGCTACATCTTTGGCTCTTTCATCTGGGAGAAGTGTTTTTTCGAAAACTTACCCGTCCTTCCTTACCCTTAAGGAAGGCTCCACCTTTCTCACCAAGCCTCTCTTCCCTCAGGGACGAGAGGATGTAGCCGCCCTCCGGTGCTCAGAACCGCTTCGCTATAAAGTTGGCGGGGCATCAAAGCCCTCGCCATGTTTTGCGGGCTGGGACCGCCTTGCTATAAGTGGGGATTATCTGGGGAACAGCTTTACTTAAGATGGATATCTTCACCTTAAAAACATACAAAAATAACTTTTAATTTTCTTTTGTTATGATAGAAAATATAAGAATTCGAAATTTACGAAGTATTCATGATTCTGGGATAATAGAATTGAAGCCTATCATGATTTTACTTGGAGCTAATAGTTCTGGTAAAAGTACATTTTTGAGAAGCTTTCCTCTTTTTACACAGTCTGTAGATAAAAAATTGAGAGGGCCAATATCTTGGTTTGATTCTGCCTATGTAGATTATGGTGATTATAAAACAGCTAAAAATAGATTCGCAGACGAAAATGAAGGAATTAGTTTTGAATATTCATATAGAGATCTCGTATCTATAGATACAAGACGCTTTTATGTTAGGCAAGGCAACTATGTTTATAGTACGGAATTGAAAGAAGGTTCTTTTTCTTTTGAACTAAAAGGGGATAGCAAAGGTACGTTCATATCCAAAATTTCTATTCAAACTGTTAATGTTTCTTTTGTACTTTCTGTAGATGACAGAAATGACAATATAAACTTTGTTATAAATGGAATGGCTTTCAAATCACCAGAAAAATTATTCTTTAATTTTAATACAGCATTTGGAATATTGCCATCTATTGCATCAAATAAATCCTCTAACAGTGATAATGATGTTAGTGGATATAGCCTAATATATAATAAACTCATTAGTACTCTTAAAGAGCAATGCGATAAACGACTTCGCAATACACAACGTTTGGCAGTCGTACTTTCAACAGGAAATCTTGAAAAATCTCATTTCCTCCATATCTTAAAATGCGGTAATGGAATTACATCCCTGCAAAAAAAAGTAAAAGATTGGACTGTTAAAACTCCGTTATTCAATGAAATCTATAATTATTTTTTATTGTTAAAAATAAACCCAATTATTGCTGCTTTAAATAATGAAATAGCAACATTTTATCATCGGTGTGATTATATTGCACCAATGCGTGCAGAAGCAGGTAGATTCTATAGAATACAAGGCTTACAGGTTGATACGGTGGATCCTAGCGGTCATAACCTTTTGGAGTTTATTGCTTCATTGACCGAAAAAGAAAAGAAAAGCTTTGATGATTTTGTTTCTGGTATATTGAAGGTAACCGTTGATGTTCCCTCGGAATCCGGAATGAAAAGTCTAAGGATAAAAACCATAAATGGAGATTTTAGTTTGGCTGACGTTGGATATGGGTATTCGCAAGTGTTACCTGTTATTTCTAAATTATGGCATACAACTTTCGTGATGGAAAATAATTCTTCATTGATTGGTCGCTTGAGATTTAGAGAATTTGATAAAAATATATTGTTGATGGAACAACCTGAGCTTCACTTACATCCAGCCATGCAAGCAAAGGTTGCGGATACGTTAATTGCAACTGTAGATAGAACTCGAGAAGCTGATGAATGTGTTACCCTTATTGTGGAAACTCATAGTCAAGCAATTATCAATCGTATCGGTCGAAGAATAAGAGAAGGGGTAATCCAACCAGATGATGTCAATGTCATTCTATTTTCTAAAGATAGTAATCTGCAAAATACTATCATTAAGCAAATTTCTTATACAGAACAAGGACAATTGAAAGATTGGCCTTATGGATTTTTCGATCCACAAGATTAAAACTATTATAATATGTTGTTTTATCTTACAGATTCTTTGATTGTAGAAGAAAATAATCCTTTATTCAAAGGAATATATAAGGCTGTACATAACTTGGCCACGCAAGTAGTTGATGGTAATCATTTATTAACAGCCTCTTATGCTGCTATTAAGCATTTCAGAAACATTTTCCGGGCAGATCCTATTATCGGGTTATTTTTTAATGATTTATTTCAAAATTTTGCAACTGTAGGAATTCCTGCTGATTTAAAATTTTACATAGAGATTGTTAAGGAGCAACCAACTTGCCGTAATGAGCATGGTCGGGAAATCTGTCAGAAATTGTATTCTTATTACTTGCGTATCGATGTGAGTAATAAAACATATCTTATAGGAGAAGATCTGAATGATACATTGTTCTACAAGCATGTTTTGAATTGGTATATTAGTCAACTACATGCTAATTATTCATATGCCTTTCATGAACTTGGTGGAGGCGGAAAAAATACGTTTAGGGCTATTAATAATGAGCTAGAGGCTAACCATATTGTAATCAGTATAATAGATACCGACAAAAAATATGTTGGCTGTCCTCCGGAGGAAAAAGGAACTTATTACAATTGTATTCATTCAGTTAACTCCACAGCATATGAATATAAATTGTTGCCATTGGAGGTTCATGAAATTGAAAATTTAGTGCCTTTAAACTATATAGATTCATTTGAAATTTGGACACATGGTAAGCCAAATGATGCTCGTAAAAAACGTGCATTTGATTTTTTAAGAAACAATGCTGAAGAAATACTTCCTTACTTTGACTATAAGAAGGGAATCAAATATGATGATATGTTTCGTCAAACCTATGATTATCGAGAATTAGCAAAGAAATGCTATATAGTTAATGAGGATATGGTAAAGAAAGAACCAACTTTTGATGGCTTTATAGCTGGTTTGAAAGATAAGGGTGAGATTTATCCAAATTTGATTGGTGGTTCAGGAACTCTTACGAATACTCTTGAATTAATTAAAGGTGGGTCTTGCCCACAACCAATTTTGTTGGAATACCAAAAACATAATTGGACTCTGATAGGACAAAATTTGTTGGATTGGGGAATAGCGAGAAAAGCAGAAGCGATTAGTTAATTCTGATAGATTTTGTCTGTTAATGATGAACCAACTGTTTAATGAGGTTGAAATTTCCTGTATAGCAAACTATGATAATCTTTAAAGATATAATGAACATGAATTCATCTGTTATCTTATTGAACTTATTGCGAATTGCGCTTGGTAATTCTGCGGAATGGAAGGGGGAAGGAAGCGTGGACTGGAAGGAGGTGATTGGACTGGCACGGAAGCAAGGGGTGCTGGCTATTGCCTTTGATGCCTTGGAAAAGGTGCCGGCGGAGCTTCGGCCTTCTAAGAATATTCTGCTGGAGTGGTTTGGCAGAGTGAACACCATGGAACAGGTATATGAGCTCTATGTCAATACAATCAAGGATTTGGGACGACTTATCGGCAGTAATGGGCTTTATATGATGGTGATGAAGGGATATGGTTGTTCTCTTCACTATCCTAAACCGAATCACCGGCCTTGTGGGGATATTGATATCTTCCTGATGGATAAGGAGGGAAGGCATGACGAGGAGATGGTGAAGGCTATCGATGACGTGGTTGCCAAAGAGAAGGGTGCTCAGATTTCATATGATGATGAGCATCATTCTATCTTCGCTTTCGGGAAGTGTACCGTGGAGAATCATGCTACGGTTCTTAATGTATCGCCATATAAGGTGAATATCTGGATTAATGATTTGTTGGAGGAACTTGCCAAGGATAGTACTGATGAGGCTGCTTTGGGATTGGTCTTGCCTTCTGCCAGATTTTATTCTATCCATCTGCTCCGACACATGGCTACTGATTTCGCTACGGAAAAGACGACGTTGAGGCATGTGCTGGATTGGGCTACGTTTGTGAAGTGCCATTCTGATGAGATTGACTGGGGCTTCGTGAGGGATGTTGCCCATCGGGCTAAGATGCATCTGTTTCTTGATGCCTTGAATGGGATTTGTGTGGAGTATCTGGGGTATCCCAAGGAGATGTTTCCTGTGGAAAAGGAGAATGTCAGACTGAGAGATAGGGTGTTGGGAGATATTCTCCATCCTGAATTTCAGGATGAGGTGCCTCCTATGGAAAAGAGAATTGCGTATGGAATTGTCAAGACGAAGAGATTGTGGGTGAATAGGTGGAAACACAAAATGGTGTTTGATGAGAGTATCCTTTCTTCGTTCTGGCATTCTGCGATTTATCGGATGAGACACTAAATTTTTAAATAACAGCTATCGTTTGATAGCTTTGAACTAACTATATTATTTTCAACAAATATGAATACATTTAAGAACATTAAGGTTGCAGTGGCCGGTACTGGCTACGTGGGTCTGAGTATTGCCACTTTGTTGGCACAACATCATCAGGTGACTGCTGTAGATGTGGTACCTGAGAAGGTGGAGAAACTGAATAAGAGGATTTCTCCTATCCAGGATGATTACATCGAGAAGTATCTGGCGGAGAAGCCTCTGAATCTGACGGCTACGTTGGATGGCAAGGCTGCTTACAAGGATGCGGACTTTGTGGTGATAGCTGCTCCTACCAATTATGACCCTGTGAAGAATTACTTCGATACTTCACATGTAGAGGAGGTCATCGACCTGGTATTGGAGGTGAATCCGGATGCGGTGATGGTTATCAAGAGTACCATCCCAGTGGGCTATACTCGTAGTCTCTATCTGAAGTATGCCAAGAAGGGTGTGAAGAAATTCAACCTGCTCTTCTCGCCTGAGTTCCTTCGTGAGAGCAAGGCACTCTATGATAATCTCTATCCTAGCCGCATTATTGTGGGCTATCCAAAGATTATCGACCGCCCTGAATTTGCTGAGGAGAACGAGGCTATCAAGAGCGTTACGGATGTGGAGATGCTGAAGGAGGCTGCCAAGACTTTTGCGGCTTTGCTGCAGGAAGGTGCTATCAAGGAGAACATCGATACACTGTTTATGGGTATGAAGGAGGCTGAGGCCGTGAAGCTTTTTGCCAATACTTATCTGGCACTTCGTGTAAGCTACTTTAACGAGTTGGATACTTACGCAGAGATGAAGGGCTTGGATTCTGAGGCGATTATTGATGGTGTAGGCTTGGATCCTCGTATCGGTACTCATTACAACAACCCTAGCTTCGGCTATGGCGGTTACTGTCTGCCTAAGGATACCAAGCAGCTGTTGGCAAACTATGCCGATGTGCCCGAGAACCTGATTGAGGCGATTGTGGAGAGTAACCGTACCCGCAAGGACTATATCGCTGATGCGGTGTTGAGAAAGGCTGGATATTATAACGAAAACAGCAGTTATGATGCCGGTAAGGAGCATGAGTGTGTGATTGGTGTGTATCGCCTGACGATGAAGAGCAACAGCGATAACTTCCGCCAGAGTGCCATCCAGGGTATCATGAAGCGTATCAAGGCAAAGGGTGCCGAGGTGATTATCTATGAGCCAACATTGGAAGATGGCAGTACTTTCTTCGGAAGCAAGGTGGTGAATGACTTGGAGCAGTTCAAGGCGCAGAGCCAGGCGATTATTGCCAACCGCTATGATGCCTGTCTGGATGATGCCAAGGAGAAGGTTTATACACGTGATATTTTTAGAAGAGACTAGTTATGGTACAATATAATGTTGATTTAACGGGGAAAACAATCCTCGTAACAGGTGCTGCCGGCTTTATCGGCAGCAACTTGGCTTTGAGACTGTTGAAGGAAGTGAAGAACGTCAAGGTAGTGGGTATCGATAATATGAACGACTACTATGATGTGCATATCAAGGAGGAGAGACTTCGCAAGTTGCAGGAGTTTGAGGGCTTTACCATGGTATATGGCAGTATCGCAGACAAGGCGGTGATGGACAAGCTCTTCGAGAAGTATCAGCCAAAGGTGGTAGTGAATCTGGCTGCCCAAGCTGGCGTGAGATATTCTATCACGAATCCGGATGCTTATGTCCAGAGTAACCTGATAGGTTTCTACAATATCCTGGAGGCTTGCCGTCATCATGAGGTGGAGCATCTGGTTTACGCTTCTTCATCTTCTGTTTACGGTTCAAACAAGAAGGTGCCTTATTCTACCGATGATAAGGTGGATAACCCAGTGAGCCTTTATGCTGCTACGAAGAAGAGCAACGAGCTGATGGCTCATGCCTATTCAAAGCTTTACAATATTCCAAGTACAGGTTTGAGATTCTTTACGGTGTATGGACCTGCGGGAAGACCGGACATGGCGTACTTCGGCTTTACCAATAAACTGGTGAAGGGTGATACCATCAAGATTTTCAACTATGGTAACTGCAAGCGTGACTTCACTTACGTGGATGACATCGTGGAGGGTATCATGAGAGTGATGCGGCATGCGCCTGAGAAGCAGAATGGTGAGGACGGTTTGCCTATCCCTCCATACAAGGTTTACAATATCGGCAACTCGCATCCTGAGAACCTGCTGGAGTTTGTAAGCATCCTGCAGGAGGAACTGATCCGTGCCGGTGTGCTGCCAGAGAATTATGACTTTGAGGCGCACAAGGAACTGGTGGCAATGCAGCCGGGCGATGTGCCTGTGACTTATGCTGATACAACTCCGCTGGAGGAGGACTTCGGGTATAAGCCAGCTACTCCGTTGAGAGAGGGACTGAGAGCCTTCGCAGAGTGGTACAAGGAATACTACTGTTAATAGTTTATAGTTAACAGTTATTAGTTTATAGTTAACAGGCTACTTAAAGCTAATCTATTAAATAAATATTGTATGGAATTTCAATATCATATTTTTTCGCCTTATCGGGTTTGCCCGTTGGGCGCTCATGTGGATCATCAGCATGGTATCGTGACTGGTTTTGCTATCAACAAGGGTGTGGATTTGTGGTTTACGCCTAATGAGGATGGCAAGGTACACTTGGAGTCACGCACCTTTGATGGTGTTGTTGATTTTGACATCACTAAAGGAACGCTGGTAAGAGAGATGCACTGGGGCGACTATGCCAGAGGTGCCAAATACGCACTGAAGAAACGCTTTGACTTGAAGAAGGGTATCAATGGCGTGGTACAGGGTTCGTTGCCAGTGGGAGGATTGTCATCCAGTGCCGCTGTTCTTATCGCTTACGTGATGGCTTTCGCCAAGGCTAATGACATCACGCTCCAACCTTTTGAGGTGGTGAAGATTGCTTCGGAGGCGGAGCGAGAGTATATCGGACTGAACAATGGTCTGCTCGACCAGGCATGTATCGCCTTGGGAAAGAAGGATGGTCTGCTGTTTCTGGACTGTGACAGTGATGATTATCGCATCATTAAGCGAAATCTGGAGATGAAAGATTTCGAGATTGGTATTTTCTTCTCGGGCTTGACGAGAAGTCTGGTGAACAGTGATTACAACCTTCGTGTATATGAATGCAAGACGGCTGCATGGAATGTGCTGGCGTATCAGAATCAGCCATTGAAGGAGTTTAACAAGACTTTCCTGAGAGATATTTCTAAGGAGTCGTATGAGGCATGCAAGGAAAGAATGCCTGCCCGCTTTGCCCGCAGAGCCGAGCATTTCTATTCGGAGTATCGCAGGGTAAGACAGGGTGTGACGGCATGGGAGACTGGTAATCTGGAACTGTTCGGAAAATTGTGCTTTGACTCTTGCGAGTCTTCTATCCATAACTATGAGTGTGGTTCGCCTGAGTTGATAGCCATCTATGAGATTATGCGCAGTTTGGAGGGTGTATATGGTGGCAGGTTCTCGGGTGCAGGATTCAAGGGTGCATGCGTTGCCTTAGTGGATCCTGCTTGTAAGGAGAACGTAGAGAAGGAGTTGACCCGTCAATATCTGGAAAAGTTCCCTGAGTATGAGAAGACCTTCAAGGTGTTCTGGGTGAAGCCGGATGATGGAGCGAGATTTATTGAATAATGTTGAATGTTAAGTGTTGAATGTTGAGTTGACATTCTCGCTTATATTTGTTTAGAGATAGCGATGAAGAATATAGTGATAGCGGCAGGATATGCCACAAGATTGGGAGAGTTGACAAAGAACTTTCCAAAGCCATTGTTGAAGATTGGTGAGAATACGATATTGGGCAGAATGCTCGATGATATCGATAAGATTCCGGAGATTGATGAGCACATCATCATCACGAACCATAAGTTTGCCGGCATCTTTGAGGAGTGGGCATCAAAACAGACTTATACGAAGCCAGTTACGATAGTGGATGACGGTACGGAGACGAATGACACAAGACTGGGTGCCGTGTGTGATTTGCTGTTTGCGATGGATAAGTTGAAGATTGATGATGATATGTTGGTGGTAGCAGCTGATAACATCCTCTTCTTCAGTTTCCAGGAGTTCGTGGATTTCGCCAAGGCAAAGGGTACTTCGTGCATCATGTGTCATGAGCAGCCGAGCATAGAGAAGCTGCAGCGCACGGGTGTGATTGTTCTGGATGATAACGGCAAGGTGCTGAATATGGAGGAGAAGCCAAAGGAGCCAAAGAGTCATTGGGCTGTGCCACCTTTTTATATATATAAGAAGAAGGATTTGGAATTAATCCGTTATTCTGTGGAGAATGGTTGTGGCAAGGATGCCCCTGGTAATCTCGCGCATTACATGGTAGAGAAGGTAGAGATGCATGCCTGGAAAATGACGGCTGGTAGATTCGATATTGGAAGTCTCGATACGTATAAGGAAGCGTGCGAGAAGTTCGGTAAGTAATCAGAACATAGTACTTCTTTTGGAGACTGAAGAATAAGAAGTAACAAAGATATGGCTAATGATTTCTCTCCTCTCTTTATAAAGAACTACTTTTCGGGGATGGAGCCTAGTAGCCCTTTTAACCTTTTATAAACAACTGACAATGGAAGAAAAAACGAATGAACAACAGCCAAAATGTTTGCCAAAATTGCCAACGGGCATACGTGGGCTTGACAAAGTGCTGTATGGGGGAATTGATGCAAATGTTCTCAATCCTTTATACATAAAAGAACAGGCTATAGAGAGAACACCTCTGGTTATCGTTATCCGGGGAAACGAGGATGACAATGACAAGTGTATGCTTGCCATGCAGATGCTCTATGGTATTGCCCAGTCTATCGAGAATATCAAATCGCAGTATCCGGTATTCGATAAGGATTGGAACAATGAGCCTATCATGTATTCCACCTATTACCAAGCGCATAAGTTGGATGACTTGTTCTTGGACTTCTTCATTTCTTCCTCTCTGCAAGAGATATTGAGAAAGAAGGCTTCGAAAGATACCTCTGTCAACCTCAGCTCGAATATCTTTACGGATATATTGTTCGATAGTTCTCAGATATTGTGCCAAGGTATTTCTAGAAATGCCAACATTCCTTATTCTGCCATTGCCACCAAGACGGATGCGATGATGGGAGATGGCATCATCTATTACAACAGGCGGACCAACTCGCTACATGTGAAGGCTGACTTGGCTGCTGATGACAACCAATACAACCAAGTGTACCGAAGAAGGCATGGCTCTGTCAATGAGTATAGCAAGGATGCTTATGGCAAACCGAAGGATGACTTGTTCCATCAATATACAGGGTTGCACTTCTTGCCATTCGTGATGGAGAACAATACGACAGCAGAAGATGTTGCAAAAAGGATAAGTCCTCAACACTCTTTGGTAGCGGTGGATGTCTCTGACCAAATGAAACTCACAAGAGAAGTGGTTAATAATATCCTTGATGGATTGCAATCTGCCAAAATAGCAATCCTTTGCGTTGACTCTACCGCTGATGTGCCAGAAAATCGAGTGAATATGATTGTCGAATTATCCAAGGAGTTGAACCATAGATTTGTACTGAAGTATCTTCAAATCATCAAGAGCGACAGTCAGGAGTTCTATCAGGGACAGCATCAGTACAAAAAGCGTGACTTTGGCATCGAGGTTTATCCTCGTAAGGAATCGTATCTGCATGAGCGTAGATACCTTCAGCGTGCCTTGGTATATACACATACTGATGCCTTGACGGATACTTACCAGCAATATATGAAATTGCAGAAGTATTATTACGATACGCCTACTACGACATACGAGGACTATGAGGCGGAACTAGCCTCGGGGGATAACAAGCCTTTCTATGCCATCTATCCCAAGAATTATATGGAGCAGATGTCCATCGACCTGCTGAACAGGGTATTTATTCCTATCAATCCATTGCGCCATCTTATTCACAAATCGAAGGAGGAAGATGACTTCTTTGAGAATGAGTATATGTATGGCAACGCAGGATTTGTGACTGCCGTAGTAGGCAGGGCTAATACTTACAAACGTTTCCTTACCTTTGGTGGTATCTTCGGATCGGCTTGTGCCAAAGACCACACGCTCATCATCATGATGAACAAGGAGGAGACGGTTACGAGAAGACGATTGGTCTGCCCTGCCCGACCATCATGTGGGGACAGGGAGAAAAATAAGGAGAAAAACAAGGAGAAGAACGAGGCATGCCTTAATTGCTATCACTATATCCACTTCATGAACTTTTGTATGGGTAATATCACACCAGCTGAGTTCCTGTATTATCTGGAAAAGCAAATAGAGGTGGCATACGATGGCGACAGTCAAAAGCATATCAGAAGAATCGTGATAGATGACTTGCAGATATTGGATTTCTGTTTCCCAAGATTGAAGGATGACTTGTTCCTGGCTGCATTGGCTGAACTTTGCCGTCAGCATGACATCATCTTATATATATTGTGTGACAGGGCTGGGTCGATGCTTCCTACGCTGCGTGCCTTGGCTGACAATGTGATTATCACGGATAAGGACGAGAAGGATGGTCATCCTCTGATCTTCGTGGAGAAGTTTGCCGGCTACACCAATACACCGAGCAAGATGTATTGTGGCAAGGTGAAGAACGTGAGCAAGCTGTTCAGATGTGTGGAGAACTATGACAGCAACGGATTCAACAAGTTTGAGTTTCAATCCAATATCGTGGAATTGGAGGATATGGACGAGAAGACATTTTATAATTTTGATTGACAAGGCGTATGAAAGATATGAATGGCAGTAGCTATAAGCAGTGGTGGCAAGACGAGACGTGGGCTTTGGTGCTAACCGTGTTATGTCCGATAATAGCCACATCGTTTACCGTGTTGGGATATTTCAAGGACTTCAAGCTGCTGTCCCCAAACTGGGGATTGGAGGAGTTTACGAATTTGCTGTATGCTTTCCAGACTCTTTTCATGGGCATCGTCTTCTTCTATATCTGGGGGCATAAGGACAAGATAGTAAGGAGGTTGCTGCAAAAGGAGGACTTGATAGAGACTTATTTCAAAAGGGAGTGTCATATCACGGACGAAGAGGACTTTCCGATAGAGGAACGGTTTGCTGCCATCAGGCATTCCGTGGCTCGTTTCTACCAGGGATGGATGGCTCTGTGGTTGGTATGGTTATTCTACAATGGAGTGATGCTTGTCATGGGTGTGACAGGAGGAAAGATAGGCTCTGCGTCGTATGCTTACAATATGTTCGTGTTCAGGTGCATCATGGAGATGGTGGGTAGTATCATCCTGTTTTACATCTATCTGGTACTGAACAATGTGACCATATCCAAGGAATATCGACAGGATTACAGTTCGACAGACTTTAGGTTGGGGGCAATATTCCTGTCTCTTTGTATCATTGCGATATTAGCGTTGTTTATCCGTGCGGCATCCATCCCTACGATGAAAGAGGCATTTGCACCGATGCTCCAGGTTAGTCTGGCTCTCGGTCTGTTCTCCACTTTTACCTTTGTACTGGTATTGGGAAAACTGAATAGCTATTACCTGCAAATACCGATTCTGCTGAGTATCTTTGTGTATATATTCGCCATAGCGCAAGTGTTTGCGCCATTGGAACTGATAGCGAGTGGCTGGGATTGCGTCAAGGATGGCTTTGTGGTAGCGACACTGCCCTGTGAGGTGACAGGTAAAGAGGTGAATTATCGCATCTTTGATGTTGTGGTGTCTTCGCCCGTCTTGGATGTAACTGCATCCCATCGTTTGGAAAGGCTCAACTTCTATTTCTTGCTGTTCTCTATGTTTGGAAAGTTGGCGCTGGCTTTGGTGCTGTATTGGACGGTATATAAGTTCCGCTTCATCTATTTCGTGATTACCAAGAACTTGGCTTTGACGGAAACTCCTGAGAAAATGAAGGTGTTCTGGAAGTATATCGGGAAAACTGTGGATTGACTGGATAGCAAAATGACAGTAATCAGAACGATACACCCTGTAGGTCATGGAGGCTTCTTTACGGAAGAACTCTGTGATGCAACCGAGTGCTACAACGTGGTTTACGATTGTGGCACTCGTAATGGTACAATGTTGTTGGAGCGAGAAATCAACAAGGCTTTTAACAGGAAGCAGTCTGTTGACCTGTTGTTTATCTCGCATTTTGACAGAGACCATGTGAGTGGACTGAAGGAACTGGCGAGAAGAAATCTCC
>ERZ1026862.657-NODE-657-length-22750-cov-15.211897_pt1 | contig 22750 bp, 19 predicted proteins | sample MGYA00380161_ERZ1026862 | MGnify/ENA primary metagenome ERZ1026862 (study PRJEB33269, sample SAMEA4719797) | human gut metagenome | biome: human-associated habitat; feature: organic feature; material: feces | place: Cameroon | collected 2013-10 ... | reverse complement strand
TCAGGAGTCTCGTGGGCTCGGAGATGTGTATAAGAGACAGATTTATATTAGAATAATACGAGATGTAAGAAAGATACATTTCTTACATCTCGCAACTATTTTGATAATAAATATAACTCGCTGATTATTCGAAGTTTGGCAAGTGGAACTTATACTTCTTCTCGAATACATCCTTAACGTTGTTTATCTCAAGGAATGTTGTGCCACCGCCTTCACCAAAGCTACCACTAAGATAAGCAATCTTGTCGTCGAGAGAGATATATCCTTTCTGACGAAGCATTCTTAATGCCGCATAGAAGACGTATTGAGCAGAAACCAATCCTTTTTCCTTTTGATGTACAGGAATAACTCCATAGCTAAGGTTTAGCCAACGTTGGGTCTTCTCTTTATAGCATATTGCCAATACAGGATTAGAACCACGGAAAGAAGCCAAGATACGAGCTGTAAGACCAGTTTCGCTATCGGTAATAATACCAGCAACATTAATCTTCTGAGTAGCTTCAATTGCTGAATGAGCAAGGAATTCGCGCTGGTCGCATTTGTCTGACAAAGGAACGATGATGTCGTTTTCACGCATCTTGTCACGTTCAGCCTGTTCTGCTATAGAAGCCATTGTCTTAACCGCCTCTACAGGATATTTACCTGTCGCAGTTTCACCACTAAGCATCAAAGCATCTGTACGATAATAGATAGCGTTAGCGATATCTGTTACTTCAGCACGTGTAGGACGAGGATTATTAATCATTGTATGAAGCATCTGAGTTGCCACGATTACAGGCTTGTGCTTCTGTATACATTTCTTAATAATAGTTCTCTGAATTCCTGGGATTCTCTCAATAGGAACTTCGATACCAAGGTCGCCACGAGCAATCATAATACCATATGAGGCATCAATAATCTCGTCGATATTGTCAACACCCTCTTGGTTTTCAATCTTTGAAATAATCTTTATGTCGCTATTGCGAGCATCAAGAATATCTTGAACTGCCTTTACGTCGGCAGCATTGCGCACGAATGAATGAGCAATAAAATCAATATCTTCGTCAATAGCGAGATTGATGTTCGCCCTATCCTTTTCTGTTACAGCTGGTAAATCGATATGAACTCCAGGAACATTAACACTCTTGCGAGCGCCAAGAACACCATCGTTCATAACTTCAGCAACAAGCATAGGACCTGTATTTTCAACAACGTGCATACACAAAGCACCATCGTCGAAAAGAAGGTCGTCACCAACAGAAACATCCTTGGTGATATCGTCGTATGAAACATTAATAATATCTTGGGTTGTATCCATACCTGGTCGACCGAAAATCTTTACCACGTCGCCAGTCTTATATTGGATAGGAGACTCTACATTGGTAGTTCGGATTTCTGGACCCTTGGTATCGATAAGCAAGGCTATATGTGGAGAAACGCTTCTGGTGTTGTTGATAATAGCTCTAATGCCATCAGGAGTAGCATGAGCAGTATTCATTCTAACAACATTCATTCCTGCAAAAAACAATTTCTTGAGGAACTCCACTTCACATCTTCTGTCGCTTATCGAGCATACAATCTTTGTTTGTTTCATATAAACTACCTATTAACTTATTAAAGAAATACAAAATTTCTTGCAAAGTTAATGCAAAAAATCGACAAATAGCATGAAATGAGCAAAAATATACTGGGCAATACCAAAGATATCACGATTTTTTTGTAACTTTGCAGTCCAAATTAAATTAGGTATATTAGATAAACATATTTTTTAGGTTAACATGAGACAATTAAAAATTCAGAAGAGTATTACGAACCGTTCTAGCGAAGCATTAGATAAATACTTGGTTGAGATTGGTCGTGTACCCATGATTTCTGTTGATGAAGAAATTGAACTTGCACAAGCAATCAGAAAAGGCGGACGTGAAGGAGAACGTGCGAAAGACAAATTGGTAAAGTCGAATTTGCGATTTGTTGTTTCTGTTGCTAAGCAATATCAGCACCAAGGATTGTCTCTTACGGATTTGATCGACGAAGGCAATATCGGACTTGTAAAAGCTGCCGAGAAATTTGATGAAACACGTGGCTTTAAGTTCATCTCTTATGCTGTATGGTGGATTCGTCAGAGTATTCTTCAAGCTATAGCTGAGCAGAGTCGTATTGTTAGATTACCTTTGAACCAAGTTGGAGCATTAAGTAAAATCAACAACGAAATATCAAAGTTTGAACAGGAAAATCAACGAAGACCTTCTGTAACAGAGTTGTCACGTATTACTAATATGGAAGAAGCAAAAATTGATCAGACCATCAAGGCTGATAACCACCATATGAGTATTGATGCACCTTTCTCAGAAGGCGAAGATAATAGCATGGCAGACGTTTTGGCTTCTGGAGACGACAGCAGAACAGACCGTCATGTAGACTTTGAATCAATGTCACAGGAACTTGATAACGTGTTGAAAAGCGTGTTGAAAGATCGTGAGATAACTATCGTTAGAGAATGTTTCGGTATCGGTTGCCACGAGAAAGGTCTTGAGGAGATTGGTGATCAGCTTGGTCTGACACGTGAGCGTGTGAGACAGATTCGCGAAAAGAGTATCATCAAGCTACGCGAAAGTGGACATTCTAAGATATTGATGAAATACTTAGGATAAGCCATTGGAAGCTTGGATGAACCTCTCTAATCCTACATCCATCTGATATTACATTTATACTAAATAAATATGGATTGGTTAATTAATCTTTTTACTACTACCGATTCGGTAGCGCACATCGCCCTACTCTACTCGGTTGTAATTGCCATCGGCGTTTACCTCGGCAAAATCAAAATCGGAGGTATCTCGCTTGGTGTTACGTTTGTGCTTTTTGCAGGCATCGTAGCAGGACACTTTGGGTTTACAGGCCCTACCAATATCCTAACATTCGTTCAGGACTTTGGACTTATCCTCTTCGTGTTCTGCATCGGTCTTCAGGTAGGACCAGGCTTCTTTGAGAGCTTTAAGAAAGGCGGAGTAACCCTAAACCTGCTTTCTACAGCTCTTATCATGCTCAACATTGGCGTGATGTTTGCCTGCTACTATCTCTTCTTTGACACTTCGGATCCAAAGAATCTACCTATGATGGTTGGTACTTTGTATGGAGCCGTTACCAACACCCCAGGTCTTGGTGCTGCCAACGAAGCTCTTACATCTGTATTCACAAATGGCAACGTGCCACAGATTGCTTCAGGATACGCTTGTGCCTACCCTCTTGGTGTGCTTGGTATCATCGGAGCTACCATAGCTGTAAAGTACATCTGCCGAGTAAATCTTGAGAGTGAAGAAGAGGAACTTGAGGAAGCTGAGGCTGATAACCCACACACAAAGGCTCACAGCATGCGCTTGAAAGTTGCCAACTCTTATATCGCAGGTAGAACTCTTGGAGAAATCTCTAGATTCTTGAATCGTGATATCGTTTGTACACGTCTGTTGCATGAAGGTAATGTTACTACACCTATGCGCGACACCATTCTTAACATGAATGATGAGGTATTGGTAGTATGTGCAGAGGCTGACGCAGAAGCTATTAAAGCTTTCATCGGTCCTGAGCAAGAGACTGAATGGACTGAACAGGATGAGAAGCAGCCTATGGTTAGCCGTCGTATTATCGTTACCAACCCTTCTATCAATGGTAAGACACTCGGCAAGATGCACTTCTCAAGCGTTTATGGTGTCAACGTTACTCGTATCACCCGCCAGGGTATGGACCTCTTTGCAAGCCGCGACCACCATTTCCATTATGGAGATAAGATCATGGTTGTTGGTCCTGAGGACAACGTAAACCGCGTAGCAGAACTCATGGGTAACTCTGTGAAGCGTCTTGATGCTCCAAATATCGCAACTATCTTCATTGGTATCCTCGTAGGTATCATCTTCGGAAGCATTCCTGTTGCAGTTCCTGGCATGCCTGTGCCTATGAAGCTTGGTATTGCTGGTGGTCCTCTGATTATTGCAATCTTGGTAGGTCGTTTCGGCTATCGCATGAAGCTCGTTACCTATACCACTACATCAGCCAACATGATGCTTCGCGAGATTGGTCTCGTGTTGTTCTTGGCGAGTGTGGGAATCAAGGCAGGTGCAAACTTTATGGAGACAGTAGTACAGGGTGATGGTTTGAAATATGTGTATACAGGTTTCTTGATAACTATAATCCCTATCCTTATCATCGGAACTATTGCACGCCTGAAGTTCAAATTCAACTACTTCACCATCATGGGTATGCTTGCAGGTACATGTACAGACCCTCCTGCATTGGCATATGCTAACTCTATTTGTTCGAAGGAAGCTCCAGCAATTGGATATTCTACAGTTTATCCATTGAGTATGTTCCTCAGAATATTCACAGCACAGATCATAGTTCTGTTCTGTTGTGGAATGTAATAGTATAGATATTCAAACATCTATAAAATAAAAAAAGCAGGAAGAAACATTTTATTTTCTTCCTGCTTTTTTGTATCTCTGCAATATGTTTGCCAAATGGTTTTATTCTTTTCTTAATCTTCAGTTATCGGCATAACGCATTTTGTTTTCATCCATTCAATGCTATTATCATTAGTTGATATATAACGCCAATGACCAGAGGTTGGAGTCACTTCAACAATCTTAGGAGCAGAGATTTCATTTATAGTTGCAGTTACACTTGTAGGACTACAAGTCTCGTCATTATATCCATAGCTATAGAAGCCAGGAACATTTAACCTGCGCGCAAAGTTTACTACATCATAATATGGTATTGTAGCGATAAACTTATCTTTATTGATAGTTTCTTTGCCTCGGAAATATTGAGGCCAACCACCTGCTCTACCATTTAGGAAACCTTCAAGATCGCTTAAAGCTGGATAGAATGATGCAATAAACTTCACCTTTGGATTTAGGGCGGCGGTTATAATAGTCAATGCCCCACCCTGGCTTCCACCAGTTACACCAACATTTTCTCCATCCCAGTCAGCTAAAGAGCAAAGATAGTCTACAAACTTGCTACAGCCAACATACACTTTACGATAATAGAAACTATCACGATTTTCAATTCCCATTCTATTATATCCACCTACAGCTTTACGCAACTTGTCATATTCTGCATCAGATAATTCAGGATTAAGTCCATGGATTTCTGAAGTTATAGAGATGAAACCGTGTTCTGCATACATGTTATTAGGCACAATCTTCTTAGAGCCAGCACCTGGTGGATTAAACAAAACAGGATGTTTGCCTCTACCCTTTGGTTTCGACATATAACCGTACATTGTTTCCCCCTTCTTACCATAGACCATCTTTACGAGATGTACCTCTACATTATCTGTACATAAACGAGGAATAAGAGTAGAAGTCACCTTAGGGCTTTTAGTAGCAATAGCTTTAAACGATTTTGCCCAAAACTTATCGAAGTCTACGGGGTTCTGAGTCAAAGAGCGCAAACTATCAGGAGAGAAGCCTACCTTCACCATATCTTTATGCCAAGCATTATCAGCGTTAAAGCGTAGATTAACCGTTTTGAATCCTGCTTGGTGCATAGTACCTACGTTTATTATTGCTAAGCCACCATGGAAGGCCACAGAATCACTTTGTTCTGTAGGCATCATATCATTAGATATGGAGTAATGAACATACCCATTCACTGGCAGACCACCTTCAAACGCTCTTACTTCAACTTTAGCTAGCTCACCAACCTTGTAGTTTCTATCCGCAGAATTCGTAGAAACAAGATATTCAAGATATGCGCGTTTAGGTTTAGTTATCTGAGCTGCTGAAGATAAACTAAATATCAATCCACCACAAAGTAGAATTAAGTTTTTAGATAATTTATTATTCATAGATTTTAATGTTCTTATATAAAGAAAGATGCGACGCACACATTATATATATAATATGAGCATCGCATCTTAGATAGAGTATTTAATCATTAAGAAAATACTATTTGTTTACGCTACCTCCAACAATATCGAGAAGCTCATTAGTAATAGCTTGCTGACGACTCTTGTTGTACTGCAAGTTCAGACCACGTAGCAATTCGTCAGCGTTGTCTGTAGCAGTCTGCATGGCAACCATACGCGCTGCATGTTCGCTGGCTATGCTGTCGAGTAATGCAGTATAAAGCATGAGATGAGCCAACTTAGGGATGAGAGTTGAAAGCACGGTATTCATGTCTGGCTCAACGATGAAATTATCATTCAAAGGTTTGCCATCCAATTGGCGTTGATTAGTTGCCATCTGTTCCTTATCACGCTTACGCAGATACTCTTGAGCTTCCTTAGTTGCAGCCTTCGACTTCAAGTCGCGTACATGGTCACGACTAAGCTCTGATTTTATGTCAATAGGTACAAAAGTTTTGCGAGTAAGAATCTGCGAACCTGCTGATTTGAAATGATGATATACCATCTCAACCTTGTCAATCTCGCCATCCATGAACTTCTTTCCAAGCTCACGTGCCAATTCAATACATTGCTTGACATTAGGCTTGTCTGCAAGTTCTGTGAAATCGCCACCTACCTGATATCCGAGTTTTGCTGCCTTTTCTGCAACCTTTCGTCCGATAGGATAGATAACGATATTCTCCTTGCCAAGCGACTCATAGTCAGCCGCCACCATTTGCATCTGTTTGATGATATTAGCATTGAAACCTCCACAAAGGCTGCTGTTCGAAGAATAAGCCACTATCGCAACCCTCTTTACTGGGCGCTCGATAGTAAACACATTCGAAGCATCAACTTCTGAAGCGAGAAAAGTCTTGAGGATATGCTCAAGCATCGTCTCGTAAGGAAGCATGTTTTCTATCATCACCTGTGCATGGTGAAGTTTAGACGAGGCAACCATCTTCATAGCACTCGTAATCTTGCGAGTACTATTTACGCTGGCAATCCTAGTCTTTATCTCTTTTAGCGACGGCATAGGCTATTAATTTTTATACTGACCTGCAATATCAGCCATTACCTGCTCGATGACTGAAGTTACAGTATCATCTATCTTACCTGATGCGAGAGTCTCGATAACCTCAGGATGAGCGGTACGCATCTTATCGAGGAATGAATCCTGGCATTCGCGAACCTTCTCTACAGACACATCGTGCATCAATCCCTTAGTTCCGCAATAGATGATAGCAACCTGCTCGCCTACAGGCATAGGACTATACTGTGGCTGAATGAGAAGCTGATTGTTCTTACGTCCTCGGTCGATAGTCATAGCAGTTACGGCATCCATATCACTTGAGAACTTAGAGAAAGCCTCGAGCTCGCGATACTGAGCCATATCAATCTTCAACGTACCAGCAACCTTCTTCATACTCTTAATCTGGGCAGAACCACCTACACGGCTCACGGAAATACCCACATTAACAGCTGGACGGAAACCTTGGTTGAACAAGTCGCTCTCAAGATAAATCTGTCCGTCGGTAATAGAGATAACGTTTGTAGGGATGTAAGCCGACACGTCGCCTGCCTGAGTCTCGATGATAGGAAGAGCAGTCAAAGAACCACCACCCTTTACATGATTCTTCATGCATTCTGGCAGGTCGTTCATCTGCTCTGCAACCTCTTGCTGGTCGTTAATACGAGCTGCACGCTCCAACAAACGAGAGTGGAGATAGAACACATCACCAGGATAAGCCTCACGTCCTGAAGGACGACGAAGAATCAAAGAAACCTCACGATAGGCAACAGCCTGCTTTGACAAGTCATCATATACAACGAGGGCAGAATAGCCACGGTCGCGGAAATACTCACCAATAGCAGCACCTGCGAATGGAGCATAATACTGCATAGCAGCAGGATCAGCAGCTGTAGCACTAACGATGATAGTGTATGGCATTGCACCATGCTGCTTCAAGTTTTCTACCAACGCAGCAACGGTAGAAGCCTTCTGTCCAATAGCCACATATATACAATATACAGGCTTACCTGCTTCATAGAAGCTCTTCTGGTTGATGATAGTATCTACAGCGATAGCTGTTTTACCAGTCTGACGGTCGCCGATGATAAGCTCACGCTGTCCACGTCCGATAGGAATCATAGAGTCTACCGACTTGATACCTGTCTGAAGTGGTTCCTTTACAGGCTGACGGTAGATAACACCAGGAGCCTTACGGTCAAGAGGCATTTCGAATGATTCTGTCAGGTCGATTTCTCCCTTACCATCGATAGCCTGACCAAGAGGGTTGATAACACGTCCCAACATATTGTCGTTGACGCGGATAGATGCGATACGTTTAGTACGCTTCACCACCATACCCTCTTTGATACCTTCTGTAGAACCAAGGAGCACACATCCGACATTGTCTTCCTCAAGGTTCATCACGATAGCCATTGTGCCATTTTCGAACTCCAAGAGTTCGTTAGCTTCTGCATTACGCAGACCGTAGATACGAGCCACGCCATCGCTTACCTCAAGTACTGTGCCTACCTCGTCAAACTGCTGGCTATTGTTGATACCCTTCAGCTGTTCGAGGAGAACCTGTGATACCTCACTTGGTTTTATTTTGTCTGACATAATACTTTGTTTTATTTGTTAAGATTCGACAAGATGGCATTAAGTTGTTTCTTCACACTTGCATCCATGCGATAAGTGTCGTATTCTAGGACGAATCCGCCAATAATCTCTGGATCTACATCTGTTTGGAAATCAACCTTTCCATTTGTCCTTCCTTCAACCAATTGTCTCAACTTATCCTCTGTTTTAGAGTCTATTTCTGAGGCAGTAGTGAGTTTAGCACTAATTAGATTGTTATGCTTTCTGTACAGAGTAATAAACGAGTTGGCAATGAATTGCATGATACTCTCACGGTCTTCTTTGAGCACAAGGGCAACAAAACGTTTTGTCAACTCACAAGGTTCGCCACCTGTAGCCAACAATAGCAAAGATTCCTTTTGCGCATTTGAGAGCATGGGATTATCTATCGTAATCCTCAGCGCAGGCATTTGAGAGTAGTTCTGAGCCAGCGTCTGCATATCTGCATATACTTTCTCAGCCTCTTTCGCCTCAATACCAGCCTTAAGCAAGGCTCGGGCATATCTGACCGATATTAATCCTAAATCCATAGCGTTTATTGTTTATTATTTGCTGCAACTTCATCAAGCATCTGGTTAATATAATCCATCTGTGCCTTATCTGTGCCGAGCTTCTGACGCAAGACCTTCTCAGAAATCTCAACACTCAACGTAGCAACCTGCTGGCGGATCTCGCTGATTGCAGCCTGTTTTTGGCTTTCAATCTCAGCCTTAGCATCGTTAATGATGCGAGAGCTTTCTTCGCGAGCTTTTTCCTGAGCTTTTGCCACGATAGCCTCACGAGTATCAGCAGCTTCCTTCAAGATTGTAGCCTGCTTCTCTCGTGCTTCCTGAAGAATGGCCTCACTCTCCTGCTTGATATTCTCAAGCTTTGCTGCAGCCTTCTGTGCCTTATCAAGGCTCTCGTCGATATACTTCTTTCGCTTGTCTACCATTCCTACGATAGCAGGAAAGCCAAACTTAGCGAGCACGAAGAACACCACGAGGAAAGCTAACAGCATCCAGAAGAGGAGTCCCAGGTCAGGAGTCAATATTGATGGCAATTTATCAAAATCCATTTGCAATATTTTACTTTCTATTCAAATCCTTTTTAGATAAGGAATGCGCAAGCTACGATAGCGAAAAGAGCACAACCCTCAACGAAAGCTGAGGTAAGAATCATGTTTGTCTGAATCTTGCCAGTAGCCTCTGGCTGACGAGCGATGGCATCCATAGCGCTACCACCAATCTTACCAATACCCAAACCTGCACCAATAACAGCAATACCTGCTCCGAGACCGCAACCTAGCTGTGCTAGGCCTTCAGCAGCCAAAAGTGATGAAATAATCATAATTTTATAATTTTAAATTTGTTAATAAATTCGTTTAATAATCTAAGTTTTAAATTCTATTGTTAATATCTTGATATTGAATTCTATATGTTCAAATCATGATATGATAGTTTAGTGTTCGTCCTTCTGTGCAAGACCGATGAATACGGCACTTAGAAGTGTGAATACATAAGCCTGAACGAATGCCACAAGAACTTCAAGACAGTTCATGAACAACATCATAATGATGCTGACGAAGTTTAGTCCGATTCCGAAGCCTACACCCATAGACCATCCAAGGAAGATGACACAAGTGAAACTCAATATAATTGCGTGACCTGCCATCATATTGGCAAAGAGACGAACCATAAGAGCAAATGGCTTTGTGAATACTCCGAAGAACTCAATGACAGGCATCAGAGGTACAGGATAAGCCTTGAGGAAGACAGGAACCTCAGGCCAAAAGATTTCCTTCCAGTATTCCTTATTTCCGAAGAGGTTGATGGCAACCATTGTACATAGCGCAAGAAACAACGTAATGTTGATATTGCCAGTAACATTGGCACCACCTGGGAATATAGGAAGAAGTCCAAGGAGGTTGGTGGTAAAGATGAAGAAGAATACCGTAAGCAAAAATGGTGCAAACGGTTTGAAATGCTTCTCTCCGATAGATGCCTTAATAACATCATCATAGATAGTCATCACAAACATCTCCATCATTCCGACAAATCCACCAGGAGCCTCGCTTCTCTCATCTTTGCCCTTATACCAGCGTGCACACGATAAGAATACTGCTATCAGAATGAAAACAACAATCCATATCTGAGCCACAGTCTTTGTGATGCTTAAGTCTAATGGACGAACTGTTGTACCATCAGCCATCTTCTCATATATCTTACCATGATGCTTGGCATCAAAGAAGAAGTTATCTGGAAGAGAAGCTTCTGTACAGAAAGTCCATTCGCCAGTATTTGAACTTCTGACGATTATCGGCAATGGTATGCTCAAACTTTTACCCTCGTATGAAGCAATATGCCATTCGTAGGAATCTGACAAGTGCTCAAGTACCGTTTCAGGTATATTGATAGTCTTGCCATCTTCCTCACCCTCGACATGACCTGCAAGAGCGAAAGTTGGCGCCATAGCCAATATCAAGAGAAGCAATAATGACCTAATCTGTTTCATTATCATTTATTTATTTTCTTTGTCACACACTATGTGATTATTCGACACATGCGAGAAAAATACAGAGTGATGTACAATAATCCAAAGATAGAATACCAAAAACACAAGGCAATATTCCAGCATAGCATCGCGACCTACTGCAATATAGCAACCTATGAGAGTGGCTATTGCTAATAGCATTCTGAATCCGGAAACAGCAGAAAAGAATGTTGGTAGAGTATCTACACTATTCTTTACCAAGAACTTCCAAATTATGACATCAGCAAATTCTATCACAAGAGTAAACACCACACTTACCACAAGTGGATAGACAAGAGTGTCAACATGAGCAAACGTTTTAATAAGTATCACCACCAATGACATTACTGCTACAGCAAATAGAGTCTGTATAGAATATCGTTTAGTAAGTTTAGATATCATCTTGTTGTCCAACATGTTAACATCGTTCATTAAAGTTCAACACAAATATTTACGTTATTGTTCTGTACTTCAACAAAACCACCCATTGCCTTCACCTCATGCTCGCCTTCAGAGTCAAAATAAACAATACGTCCACTTTCCAAAGTAGAGATGATAGGAGCATGACCAACGAGAATTTCAAACTGACCACAAGAGCCAGGTACGATTACTCTATCGGCTTCACCTACAAATTCAACCTTTTCAGGAGAGACGATTCTTAAGTTCAAACTCATAGTTAAAGTGTTTTAGTGAGTTGGTGTGTGGAATTATCCTTTAGCAGCCTCGATAAGCTTCTTACCCTTGGCAATAGCATCCTCGATAGTACCGACGTTGAGGAATGCCTGCTCTGGCAGGTCGTCAACTTCACCATCAAGAATCATATTGAAGCCCTTGATAGTGTCTTCGATAGATACCATGACGCCAGGAACACCAGTAAACTGTTCTGCAACGGCAAATGGCTGAGATAGGAAACGCTGCACACGACGTGCACGGTTTACGGTAAGCTTATCTTCATCAGAAAGTTCATCCATACCGAGGATAGCGATAATATCCTGCAACTCCTTATAGCGCTGCAAAATCTGCTTTACTCTCTGAGCACAATCGTAGTGAGCCTTACCAACGATAAGTGGGTCAAGGATACGAGAGGTAGAACCAAGTGGGTCTACAGCAGGATAGATACCAAGCTCAGTAATCTTACGGCTAAGCTCAGTTGTAGCATCAAGGTGAGTAAATGTAGTTGCTGGAGCAGGGTCAGTCAAGTCATCTGCTGGCACATAAACAGCCTGTACTGATGTGATAGAACCCTTCTTTGTTGAAGTAATACGCTCCTGCATCAAACCCATCTCACTTGCCAATGTAGGCTGATAACCTACCGCTGAAGGCATACGACCAAGAAGAGCCGACACCTCAGAACCTGCCTGAGTAAAACGGAAGATGTTGTCAATAAAGAACATTATATCGGCAGCTTCTCCATCCTTACCTCCATGATCGCGGAATTCCTCAGCTACAGTAAGTCCAGACAACGCTACTGAAGCACGTGCACCAGGTGGCTCATTCATCTGACCATACACGAGAGTAGCCTGCGACTTCTGAAGTTCTTCCGGGTCAACGAGTGAGAGGTCCCACTTACCTTCTTCCATAGCCTTCTTAAACTTGTCGCCATAGCGGATAACACCAGACTCAATCATGTCGCGGATAAGGTCGTTGCCTTCACGAGTACGCTCTCCTACTCCTGCAAACACAGAATATCCATTGTGTCCCTTAGCGATGTTGTTGATAAGCTCCATGATAAGCACTGTCTTACCTACACCAGCACCTCCGAACAATCCGATCTTACCACCCTTCATGTAAGGTTCCAAAAGGTCGATGACCTTAATTCCTGTAGCCAACATCTCTTTATGTGTAGAGAGGTCTTCAAACTTAGGTGGTTCACGATGTATAGGATAAGCACCTTGCATATCCAAAGGTTTCATACCATCAATAGGCTGTCCGATAACGTTCATCATTCGGCCCTTGATTTGTTCACCTGCAGGCATCACAATAGGTGATCCTGTCTGCTTTGCTTCCAATCCGCGCTGAAGACCATCGGTATTGTCCATAGCAACACAACGAACAGTATCTTCACCGATATGTTGTTGCACTTCGGCAATAAGTTCGCGGCCATCAGGACGTTCAATCTTCAAGGCATCATGGATTTTTGGCAACACCTTCTCAGCATCCTGTCCTTTAGTATCGAAGTAAACATCGATAACAGGACCGATAATCTGTGAAATGTGTCCACTAATTTGTGCCATAAGTTAATCTTTTATGTTAGTTTTTTATACTATTTCGCTATTACGGAAATATATTAAATACTCAATTCATCAAGCACCTTGATAAGTTTTCTATCGAAAGGCTTATCTGAGCGGATAGCTTCTGACAATGGGACGTATACCACTTCATTGTTTCTCACACCGACCATGATATTTCTTTGTCCCTGCATGATTGCCTCTATAGCTCCAACGCCAGTACGACTTGCAAGGATTCTATCACGTGCTGTAGGGCGACCACCACGCTGAAGGTGACCAAGAATAGATACACGAACATCATATTCTGGGAATTCCTTTGTCACACGATCTGCATAATACAAAGCTCCACACTTAGGACTCTCTGAAACGATAACTATACAGCTCTTCTTAGACTTACGAATACCACGCTCCATGAACTGTGCCAACTGGTCTACGTCTGTGCTGTCTTCAGGGATGATGGCGGCTTCTGCTCCGCTTGCAATAGCAGAGTTCTGAGCCAAGAAACCAGCATCACGTCCCATCACCTCAATAAAGAAGATTCTCTCGTGGCTCTGGGCTGTATCACGTATACGGTCAACACATTCTACTATAGTATTCATAGTTGTATCATAACCGATGGTGTTATCAGTACCGTAGAGGTCGTTATCAATAGTTCCTGGTAAACCAATGCAGCAAACATCAAATTCGCGTGCAAATTCCATGGCGCCAGTTAGCGAACCGTTACCTCCTATAACAACCAAGGCATCAATACCATTTTTAACCATGTTATCGTAAGCCTTCTGCTTGCCCTCTTCGGTCATAAATTCCTTTGAGCGTGCAGTCTTCAGCATTGTACCTCCCTGAGTGATGATACCGCTTACATTCTCAGTCGTGAAATCCTTAATCTCGCCATTAATCAAACCATCATAACCACGATAGATACCTTTAATGTTGAAACCATTATAGATGCCGGCACGAGTCACGGCACGGATGGCTGCATTCATTCCAGGTGCATCGCCTCCTGAAGTTAGAATACCTATTGTTTTAATTTTAGCCATAAATTGTTTTATTTATTATTGTTATCTTTTTCTCTTTAGATTATCACCCTCACTTTACAGTTTCTTTTATAGAGTGAAAAACATTATTATAATTCCAACAAATCCGCCAACAAGAGCTTTCCAGCCGACGTTCTTCAGATACCACCATATGTGTACTCTTTCTGCTTTCATCAGCGCCAAACCACTCATAGAGCCGATAGCTAATATGTTTCCGCCAAGAGCAGATGTATAGGCCATTACCTTCCAAAAGCTTCCGTTTTGAGCAAAGGCAGACACATCCTTTAATACGTCAGGTGTTGCAATCTGTAAATCCGAAATACCAAATATCGAGAACCAGCTATATGCATTAGCAAAGGTATCGATAAAGCAGCTAAAGAATGCAGACATCAATCCTAAAGCCCACACATTATTTATATTGTTAAAAATAAATTCTCTAACTGTAACCAAAGCTCCGGTTTCGTTTACCACACCTACTGCAAGCATAATACCCATCACAAAGAGCATCATTTGTATCACACCATACTGCAACACTCTTGGTACCTGACGCTGTATCATAGCGTCGTCATTCATTAGTTTACGATTAAACAATTCGTTAACCATCCACAATACCGCTAACACACAGCAAGCACCAAGGAATGGACTCAACTTTGTGATATTATGACAAGTAGGGATAAACCACAAACCTCCAATTCCAACGAAAAGCATAAGCAAACGTTGCCAAACATTTAATCGTGTGTCATCGCCACGATAAGGCATCGTTACCCATTCCGTTTGCACTCTTTCAGGCAAAGTTCGACCAATGAGATAAGTAGGTATCGCCCATGCTGCCAAGCAAGGCAACATTAAGCTCATAGAAAAATTTGTAGCCGTTACAGCACCGGCATTCCAAAGCGTAAGTCCTACAGGGTCGCCAATCACAGTCAGCGCGCCTCCGCAATTTGCAGCTAATACAATAGCAGAACCATAAAGCAGACGATGTCTACGATTTGGTATCAGCTTGTGCATCATGGTAAGCATCATCACGGTAGTGGTGAGATTATCAAGATTGGCAGAAATTATGAATGTTACGGAAGATATTATCCACAAGAAACGCTTTGACGAACGAGTCTTAAGTAATTGTAGCACAAAGTCAAAGCAACCATTATTGTTTAATATCTCCACTATTGTCATGGTAGCCAATAAGAATAGAACAATACTACCACCCTGGCCAACATATTTTAGGAAGATATGATCTGCGATAAACATTTTTACATTAGAGCTTGTTGCTTCAGCTCCTGCAAGGAATGAAAGGTATTCCTTGGCATGCATGTTCATCACAAAGTCTGTGCCATAGCAGATGTACAGTACCCAGCCAATGGTGCCAGCAAACATGGCTACTGCAGCCTTGTTTACCTTTGTTATGGTTTCTGTTGCCAGAATCACATAACTAAAGATTAGGATGGTTACTATTATCAAAGCCATGGTCAAAAGTATATAAAGCTTGGTGGTTATCGGTGTCATCAATAGTTCTATCGACTAAACCGAAACTAACCTTGCCCAATAAGTTTATTTTGTTAATTCAGACGCAAAGATAATAATTTATTGTAGAATAAAAAACTTATTGCAAGAAAATTATACTCGTTTAACGCGATATTTCACAAAAATGAAATTACATTGCCTAAATAGAACATTCATCTGCTTAGTCAAGCTTTCAATTCATGTCCATTTAGCCATTCCATATTATCTTCTGTTCAATAATGCTTTCAAGCGAAAATATAAATTTTCTTGTATAACAAAAGCATTCCATGACCATTTCATCGGAATATAGCCTAATTTTTGTTTATGTTTTTTTTCGAGCCTACGTACTTCTATGCTCATCCATGCCCATTTTATTATACGCAAACCTTCGCATACTTCATTAGTGGAAAGCAATTTACGATTGAGAAAGATGTAATACATCATCCCAACAACATTTAGCCATCTAACATTCTCATAGATGTCCAAAATTCTATCCTCTGCACCAATTCCTAGCAAAGTTTGCTTCATACTCATATTTGCTTTTAGGTAGTCAAATTGCTGCAGGCCAGGCTTGTGTGTAGTCGATTCACCATGTTGAAGATAGTAGTATCGTCCACCACAGGTTCTTACCTCTCTCGACATCAGATAATGAAGACGCGTAGTATTATCGTCACTATATGCCTTACATGATTCGTCGTATGGAAATTTTTTATGTATTTCTGCTTTGACAATATATACGCCATGTATTTTCCATGTTAAAGAAGCTTCAAAAGCCTCCTTACCGGTCATCATTTCAAACTCAGGCATAGGGTATTCTTCTTCTCTATCAGGATAAACATACAAGGTATTGAAGAGTACGCTATCTGTAAGAGGATGCTTAGTGAAACAATCTACTGCTTTCTCTAAACAGTCTGCCGACATCCAGTCGTCGCTATCCAAAAAGCAGATATATTTACCCTTTGCTATAGCCAATCCTTGGTTTCTAGCATGAGCTTGACCATTATTATCGCTTAATGAAATTACCTCTATTCTATTATCTTTATTGACATATTCATTAATAATAGATAGAGAGTTGTCGGTAGAAGCATCATCTATACACACCACCTGTATGTCATTTAATGTCTGACCAATTAGAGAATCTAAACATTTTCGTAGATATTTCTCAGCATTATATACGGCAACCAATATAGTAACCTCTGTATTCATCTTAGTTTTAGATGCTATTTTCTTAGTAATTTCTTCTTGAGCTTTTCCCATAGTGTTGTCTTTTTATGTAATATAAATACAGAGATTGACAAACTGACCATTATAAGCAACAATCCCATTGTCCAATAGAGCAAACGCGACTCTACCATAGTCACTAAAAATGCAAGCAAACCAAGTGGAAATTGCATAGCTACATATTTCAGTACTTCAACTGATATACAATAACCATATTTTACTTTCATTACAATATAAGCCACTGCATAGTCTACTATCATAGCTAATGTTAATGCAAGTCCAGCCCCCACAAGACCTATCATCTTGTACAGAACTAAAGTAAGCACTACTATCATTACGTCATATAAAGCCTCGACCAAGAGATATAATCCCGAATTGCCTTTAGCCAAAGGAATATACTCTACAGGCAAAGCTAATGCTCTAACGAACATTGCCATTACCGCAACTTGAATCATTCCTAATACAGACATAAAATGACCGCTATATAGCAATGGGAGCAATATTGGCATTCCAATAAGAAAAGCTATAAGCAATGGAGAAATCAGCAATAATGTTACTTCTATCTGCTGATTTACACATTTGTTTTGTGCCTCTACATCATCATTATGTATTGCTGAGAGACGAGGAAAATAGTCTGATTCCATGGCTGAAAATACCATACCTGCATACACAAATAACATCATGTAGCCTGCATTATATAATCCGACTTCATCAAGATAGCCATAAGTATTTAGTATTGTTCTTATCAAAAAGTCAGCACCACTTCCTAATATACCAGCTAGCACAAAAGCTATTCCAAGACGTATCATACCTGACCCTTTAACCAAAAGTTTCTTGGTAAATGAAACACGATAAGGATATTTCTTGGTTGAGCAATATAGCGCCAATACCATATTTACAAAGGCTGCCAACACCAATGATGGCACTATACCTTTCTCGCCAACATAATAATAAATAGGTATGCTGATTGCTGATATTATGAGCACATAATAGAACGATATCATCATGAGGCTCGTTAGCTGTCGTGTACCTTTCAATACCGCAGTTTCGCCTCCTGTTATTGCCATGAAGGCAATAGCTGGCGACAACATCATATAATGGAAAGAGTGGTCACCCCACGTAAATGTCAACGAGTTGATACATGAACCAAACAAAGCACAAACAACAAAGCCCAATAATGCTGTTAGTAAGCTCCACATTCGTATCATCCTTACCGACTCACAGAGCTTATCGTTTGCCTCGTCATCATAATTCTGAGATATTGTTTTAACTCCACTCATAGAAATACCCATATTCGTAGATTCGGATACAAGCTTAATAGTAGAGTTAAACAAAGACAGCAATCCCATGCCACCAGGACCTAATATCATGGCGACCAACTTGTTTCTTACTAATCCTACAAGCATGTTTAGCATTTGAATTCCTCCAAACAAACCTGTATATTTCATAATATGTGAATAGCTGTTTTGCTTTTTTTTGTTTTCCATTATTTAATATAACGGCTTTATACAATATTTAGTATTTGTATGTAGATGTTTTTTAGAAAAAGCAATGGCGCATCAACCAATTATGATTGATGCGCCCAAATGATTATATTAAAATATGTTTTAATCGGATTGAATTAGAAACCAAAGCGGTTCTTCAATTCAACAGCACGGTCGTCGTTGTAGCTGTAAACCGAACCATAGCAAACATAGAGGAAGTAACCCCAGTTGTTAGCATTGTCTGGATCGAGTTCCTTAGCACGCTCAAGGTGTGGTAAAGCCTCCTGGAAGAGAGCTTTCTGAGCCTTGCGATCTTGAACAAGACCAGCCTTCTTGCAAAGGCACTGACCAAGACCTGCATATACAAAAGCCTGAGAGCCATCGCTTGCTTCAAGAAGAGCCTTATATGCCTCGATAGCAGCATCCCAATTCTGATTCTCTTCCTGACGTGCAACAGAGTCAGCTACAGCTTGTGTATGGTAAGCCAAAGCCAAGAAGTTCTTAGGGTTCTTCTTCAGCATATCCTCAACGAGAGCGTTAAGGTCTTTAGTCATATTAGATGAGCTATAAAGCTTGCACAATACGCTGAATGCAACCTCGCTATTCTTCTGAGTGTAAAGTTCCTTAAGCTGACCGATATAGCGGAGTGTATCTGCCTGAGTCTTAAGGTTCTTGCCAGCAACTTCGAACTTAGCGTTCTGAGCCTTCTCTGCCCACTCAGGATCCTGCATAGCTATATCGAAATATTTGTCTGCCTGTTCGAACTGACCTGCACGCTCTGCATAAGCACCTGCATAGAAAGCTACTTGACCCAAGAATGGCTCTTTAGGTAGCTTCTCGAACAATGATGTATTTCGGCTATTAAGGAACATTCCCCAATACTTCAACAAACCTGACTCATCGTTCTTGCCATCAATCCATTGACCTGCATTTACCAATTCCAAGCGAGCCTGCATAAGCTTCTGGAGGCGTACCTCGTCATTACGATATGCAATCTTCACCTTGCCCTTAGCATCAGGCTGTCCATCGTACTTATCGCACTCAACAGCAGCCTTAACAGCATTGTAAGCGCTATTATAGTAAGATGCTGTATCATAAGCCTTCTGGTCGGTCTTCATAACAGCGGCCTTCTGGTTTTCTGCAATTACAGCAGAAACAGTTTCAAAATCCTTAATAGATAGCTCATAGAGCTTATTGTAGGCCTTAGCTTTCTCCTGTGGAGAAGCCAACTGGTCAAGAGTGCTATTAAGCAAAGCCTCTGCCTCGGCATAAGTCTTAGACTTAGTGATAGCCTTCAATGGCTCACTATCGCCTGCATAAGCTGCTGATACTCCTAGTACCATGGCAGCCAATACGAAAATTTTCTTCATAGTTTTATAAGTTTAAAATTATTGATTATCTTCTTCTGGGTTTTCTACCAGTGTAGAGTTTACATCGTCAACAGGAGTTTCATCTTCGTTCAAAGGCGAAGATGTGTCCTGCTTCATTTCTTCACTCTTCTGAGAGAATGCAGAGCGACTCTCCTCTTCAACCGATGCTTCAAGCTCTGACGACATTACCTTACAAACGCTTGCAATAACGTCGTTCTTCTTAGCAAGATTGATGAGACGTACACCCTGGGTAGCACGACCCATTACACGGCAATCAGCTACAGCAAGACGGATAACGATACCACTCTTATTAATAATCATAAGGTCGTTGTCGTCGGTAACATTCTTAATAGCAACCAATCGACCTGTCTTATCTGTAATGTTAAGAGTCTTCACACCCTTACCACCACGGTTGGTCTTGCGATAGTCTTCGACCTCAGAACGCTTACCATAACCCTCTTCGCTAACTACCATGACGGTCTCATTCTCAGAGTCGTTGATAACAATCATACCAACAACAGCGTCGTCGCCACCATCAAGGCGCATACCACGAACACCAGTTGCTGTACGACCCATAGTGCGGATAGTCTCCTCATCGAAGCGTACTGCACGACCATTGCGGTTAGCCAAGATAAGCTCGTTGTGACCATTTGTAAGACGTACGTCTACAACCTCATCGCCTTCAGCAATGTTAATAGCAATCACACCATTAGCGCGTGGACGAGAGTAAGCCTCCAATGGAGTCTTCTTAACGGTACCATTCTTTGTTGCGAACACTATATAGTGAGAATTGATGAATTCTTCATCCTCAAGACCACGACCACGAAGACGTAGGAATGCGTTAACGCTATCATCAGAATCGATATTCAAAAGGTTCTGAATAGCACGACCCTTTGATGTCTTATCGCCCTCAGGAATCTCATAGCAATGGAGCCAGTAGCAACGTCCCTTCTTAGTAAAGAAGAGCATTATCTGGTGCATTGTTGCTGGATAGATGTACTCTGTGAAGTCCTTGTCGCGTGTATGAGCGCCCTTAGCGCCTACACCGCCACGAGCCTGCTCACGGAATTCAGACAAAGCAGTACGCTTGATGTAGCCAAGGTGACTTACTGTGATAACAACAGGGTCGTTAGGATAGAAGTCTTCAGCGTTAAACTCATGTTCGTCAGGGATAATCTCTGTACGACGAGCGTCGCCATATTTCTCCTTAACCTCATTAAGCTCATCCTTCATAACCTTCTTGCAAAGTTCTGGATCACTCAAAATCTGCTCAAAGTATGCAATCTGACGCTCCAACTCCTCGTATTCTGCATGAAGCTGATCTACACGCAGACCTGTGAGCTGAGACAGACGCATATCTACGATAGCCTTCGACTGGATATTGTCAATCTCAAAACGCTTCTCCAAGTTGATTTGAGCCTCGCTTGGAGTCTTGCTTGCACGAATGATGTGTACCACCTCGTCGATATTGTCGCAAGCAATAATCAATCCTTCAAGGATATGAGCACGTTCTTGAGCCTTACGCAATTCATACTTAGTACGACGGATAGTTACATCATGACGATGCTCAACGAAGTATTTAACACATTCTACGAGAGTAAGAGTGCGTGGACGTCCCTTAACCAAAGCAATACAATTCACAGAGAATGAGCTTTGTAGGGCTGTCATCTTAAAGAGCTTGTTAAGAATAACGTTAGCATTAGCATCACGCTTTACATCAACAACGATACGCATACCCTGACGGCCAGTCTCGTCGTTTACGTTAGAGATGCCCTCAAGCTTGCCCTCCTTAACGAGTTCTGCGATATATTCAATGAGTTGCTGCTTGTTTACACCGTAAGGAATTTCGGTAACAACAATTTTGTCGTGGCTTTCATCACTTTCGATTTCAGCCTTTGCACGCATAATAATACGTCCACGACCAGTCTCATAAGCATCCTTTACTCCCTGAAGTCCATAGATATAAGCACCTGTTGGGAAGTCAGGAGCTGGAATATACTGCATCAACTCCTCTGTTGTCAACTCAGGGTTGTCGATATAAGCGCAGCAACCATTAATTACTTCTGTAAGGTTGTGGGTAGGAATATTAGTTGCCATACCTACTGCAATACCATTACCACCATTTACAAGGAGGTTAGGAATCTTGGTAGGCATAACAGTTGGCTCAACCAAAGAGTCGTCGAAGTTGTTTGTCATGTCGACTGTCTCTTTGTCGAGATCGTCCATCACCTGCTCACCCATTCTTGAAAGTCGACACTCTGTATAACGCATGGCAGCTGGTGAGTCACCGTCTACACTACCAAAGTTACCCTGACCATCAACAAGCTTATAGCGCATGTTCCATTCTTGTCCCATACGCACGAGTGCACCATAAACAGAAGAGTCGCCATGTGGGTGGTATTTACCCAATACCTCACCTACTACGCGGGCACATTTCTTGTATGGTTTATCACTTGTGTTTCCGATTCCGAGCATACCGTATAAGATACGACGGTGTACAGGTTTGAAACCATCCCTGACATCAGGAAGCGCACGAGCCACGATAACCGACATTGAGTAGTCGATATACGACGACTTCATTTCCTCCTCAATATTAATCTTGAGGATGCGGTCGTGGTCAATTGTTAGATTTTCGTCCATTATTTATTACTTGGTTATTTTATGTCAAAATCAACGAGAATGCCTTTTATTTTCGTTTTAAAGCGTTCAAGGCATTCTTACAGGGTTCAAAATTACTGATTTTTTCCCAATGATAAAAGTAATATAGTGTTAATTTTGGTTATTTACCATATACTAACACCATCGCTATACAATTTTTTAGACAGCAATAGGTTTTGTGAGGAAAAATATAATAAATTTATAATACCTAAAATCCGCAACCTGTAATATTTT
>ERZ1026862.653-NODE-653-length-22873-cov-3.635288_pt1 | contig 22873 bp, 19 predicted proteins | sample MGYA00380161_ERZ1026862 | MGnify/ENA primary metagenome ERZ1026862 (study PRJEB33269, sample SAMEA4719797) | human gut metagenome | biome: human-associated habitat; feature: organic feature; material: feces | place: Cameroon | collected 2013-10 ... | reverse complement strand
TTTTAATATATAAAAAATATGCTACAAATATTATATCATATCCTGCCCAAAACTTCAATAGAAAATAGAACTTTTTTTGTAGAAATCAAATAACACAACGCCGATGTCACGCGAAAACAGCCCCGTATTCCGGGGCTGTCAGGTTATTTACTTTCTGGATTTTGAGCCGCTCTTGTGCTTGCCTGCCGGGGGAGTGGATTTCCTGGCAGCAGGCTCGGGCTGATTTGCCGGGGCTTCTGATTCCGCGGGCTCAGCGGCGGATCCTTCAGCCGGGACGACTTCCCACGCCGTGGATTCCTCCGGAGGGACCTCCTCGTAGCCGTCGAGGAACAGCGACGTGTCACCGGAATACTCCGAGGTCTTTTCGGGCATGTTCTTTTTCTTGAGCTTCCCGGAAACGAACTCCGCGAACAGCAGGTAGATCACGGCGAACACAGGAACGCCGAGCAGCATTCCGACAACGCCGAACAGGTTTCCGCCGACGGTGATCGCAACCAGCACCCATATCGCCGGGAGTCCCATGGATTCCCCGAACAGGTGCGGCTTGATGACGTTTCCGTCAAGCTGCTGGAGTATCAGCACGAATAATCCGAACCAGATCACCTTGACCGGATCCACCAGGAGTATCAGCACTCCGCAGGGGATCGCTCCGATGAACGGACCGAAGAACGGGATCAGGTTGGTAACGCCGCAGACTACCGCAAGCAGCATGGGATAAGGCATTCCCATTGCCACCATTCCGACTGCCATGGCAGCGAAAATAATGAGGGAATCTATCAGGTTGGAGATGATGTAATTCTTGAATATGCCGTTGCTCTTTCCTGCCACATAGAAAATACGCTGGCAGGTGCTGTTCTTGAAGAACGCGAAGAATATCTTCTTCAGCTGGGCAAGCAGGCGCTCCTTGCTGAACAGCAGGTAAATTCCGATGATGAGACCTATGACAACGTTCTTCAGTCCGGTGAGGAGTCCGCTGGCAAAGCTGAGCAGCCCCGTCGCGATATCCCCCGCCATCGGCTGAATCATACTGGACACTTTCTGGAGCACTGAACCGATCTCCACCATTCCATCGGAAATCAGCCCGGCAAGCTCCTCGTTGTTCGCGAAGAAATCCGTGATGAATGCGTCCGCTTTCTTGATGTATCCCGGCATCTGGTCTGCAAGGTCGATAAGGCTCTTGGCAACGCTGGGGACTACCGCGATACAGATTCCGGCAAGGATCGCGAGAACCACCAGGTAGGATATCGTCACGGAAAGCGCCCTGGCGGCTGTGCGGCGCCTTTTCAGCTTCTTCTCCATCGGTGCGGAATGCTTCTCCAGCGCCCGGACTACCGCGGTGTCGCCGGCTTTTGTTTCCGACAGCTTCTGCATGACGATGTTCTTTTCGGGGGGAGTTCCCTCCACGAGCTTGCGGAAGAAAGTCCGCTCGATCCACATCACAAGCGGATTGATGACGTACGCTATGACTATGCCGCAGATTATGGGGGCTGCGACTGTCCCTATCCAGGAAAATCCCTTCGAGAAGGAATCAAACCGGAACACGAACACCACAAACAGAACCGCCAGCGCTATTACAATAAAGGCGTATGTGGCGACCGTGGTGTACTTCTTATTCCATTTAATTTTCAAGAGCAGCCTCCTTTAAAATAACGAACCGTATTAATTGTACCATATTCAAAGGGATATGTCAACATAAAAATGCGCAATTACTGTAAAAAATATGTAATAACTTACACCGGCTGTGGGATTGACGGAAATCTGCGGAAGTGGTATAATCATATTATAATCAATATGGAGGTCTATTCTATGTCACAGGTCACCAAACGCGCTCTTGAGCAGTCGCTGAAGAATCTGCTGCTGAAAAAGCCGCTCACCAAGATAACGATAAACGACATCGCCGAGGACTGCGGAATAAACCGCATGACGTTCTACTACCACTTCAAGGACATCTACGACCTGGTGGAATGGTCCTGCATGGAGGACGCGCGCAAGGCCCTGGAGGAGAACAAGACCTACGACACCTGGCAGCAGGGATTCCTGCAAATCTTCGCTGCGGTGCTTGAGAACAAGCCGTTCATCATGAACGTATACCGCTGCGTCCACCAGGAGCAGGTGGAGAAATACCTCAAGCCGCTTGTGGACGACCTGCTTCTCGGCGTCATCAACGAGGAGGCAGCCGGCATGACCGTCCGGGAGGAGGACAAGGACTTCATCGCGCAGATATATTCCTACATCTTCATCGGGCTCATGCTGGACTGGATAAAGGACGACATGCGCGAGGACCCCAAGCCCATCGTTGACCGCCTCGCCCGGCTGATAAAAGGCTCCATCGCCGACGCTCTGTCGCGCTTCCGGGTGTGATTTTATCAATCCGGCGGTTTTGATTAAAATTTATACACTTCTGTTCCCTGTGATAAGTCTTTTATCACGGGGGATTTTCTGTTTATTGTAAAACCGCGTTTTCCGGGTTATAATATAACCAGAAACCAAGGAACCAACCGTTCACAGGAGGTATTTATTATGTATTACTCAGCCGGAACTTATGAATCATTCGCACACCCCGAGAAGCCGAAGGGCGTTGACAAGAAATCCGCCTACATCATCGGCACGGGTCTTGCCGGACTTACCGCTGCATTCTATCTCGTCCGCGACGGTCAGATGAAGGGCGAGCATATCCACCTTCTCGAAAAGCTGGAGCTTGCCGGAGGAAGCTGCGACGGACGCCGCGACGTCACCAAGGGATTCTTCATGCGCGGCGGTCGTGAGATGGACAACCACTTCGAGGTAATGTGGGATATGTTCAGGGACGTTCCCTCTCTGGAAACTCCCGGCGCGTCAGTACTTGACGAATACTACTGGCTGAACAAGCACGACCCGAACTACTCCCTCTGCCGCGCCACCGTTGACCGCGGCGAGGACGCCCACACGGACGGCAAGTTCAACCTGGACAAGGAATCCGCAATGGCGCTGTCCAAGCTCTTCATCACTCCTGAGAAGGATCTGGAGGGTAAGAAGATCTCCGAGGTGCTGCCGGATTCCTTCTGGAGCACGAACTTCTGGCTCTACTGGCAGACGATGTTCGCATTCCAGCGCTGGTCCAGTGCTCTTGAGATGAAGCGCTACCTCTGCCGTTACGTCCACCACATCGACGGACTTCCGGATTTCAGCGCCCTGCGCTTCACAAAGCTCAACCAGTACGAGAGCCTCATCATGCCGCTGGTAAAGTATCTGGAATCCCACGGCGTGCGCATTGAATACGGCATGGACGTGAAGAACGTCATCATCGAGAACGTCGGCGGAAAGAAGATCGCAAAGCAGATCGTCTACGTCAAGGACGGCGAGCAGCAGACTCTCGACCTCATCGAGGACGACCTGGTATTCATCACCAACGGCTGCTGCACGGATTCCACCTGCTACGGCGACCAGAACCACGCCCCGGACCTGTCAAAGCTCCACGACGGACGCGGCGAATCCTGGGATATGTGGAAGGCTATCGCTGCCCAGGCTGAGCACGGCGAATACGGCAATCCTGACGCATTCTGCAGCAACATCGACGCCACCAACTGGATGAGCGCCACCGTGGCTACCTCCAACGAGGAGGTTATCCAGCACATCATAAGCGTGTGCAAGCGCGACCCGAGAAAGGGCAAGGTAACTACCGGCGGTATCGTCACCGTCAAGGACAGCATGGACAACTGGTACCTCTCCTGGACCATCAACCGCCAGCCGCAGTTCAAGTCCCAGGACAAGAACATGGTGCTGGTATGGCTGTACTCCCTGAACACCAACAAGCCGGGCAACTACGTCAAGAAGGCAATGCGCGACTGCACCGGTGAGGAAGTATGCCGCGAGTGGCTGTATCACATCGGCGTCCCCGAGGACAAGATCGACACACTTGCAAAGGAAGCCTGCAACACCACCACCTGCTTCATGCCGTATATCAACGCGTTCTTCCAGCCGCGCAAGAACGAGGATCGTCCCCACATCGTGCCGGACGGCTCCGTGAACTTCGCGTTCCTGGGACAGTTCACTGAAACTCCGCGTGACACCATATTCACCATCGAGTACTCCATGCGTACCGGCATGGAAGCCGTTTACACCCTGCTGGATATCGACCGCGGCGTGCCTGAGGTATGGGGCAGCAAATACGATGTCCGTGAGCTGCTGAAGGCATGCTACTACGCGATCGACAAGAAGCCGATAACCGATGTCAAGCTTTCCTTTGTCGAGAAGGAAATGCTCAAGGTAGTCATGAAGAAGGTCAAGGGAACCGACCTGGAGATCCTGCTGAAGGAAAGCGGACTTATCGAATAATACTTCCAAGAGTGCCGAGAAAACAGCCCCTCCGTTAAAAAGAGGGGCTGTTTTTATTATATAACCTATTGAATTTATCGGAGAAAAGTGCTATACTCAAGATAAAGGATCACACAGGGCGGCTGGAATCAAACCACTACCGCTGAAAGAAAAGAGGAATTACATATGTGGCTTTTATTTGCGGCTGGTTCGGCATTCTTCGCCGGAATTACAGCAATACTCGCGAAGTGCGGGATCCGCAATACGGATTCCACCGTAGCAACGGCGGTGCGCACGATCGTTGTGCTGATCATGTCCATGATGATGGTGCTGATAGTAGGCTCCGCCGGGACAATAACCGAGATCAGCGGAAAGACCTGGCTGTTCCTCACGCTCTCCGGACTTGCCACAGGAGCCTCCTGGCTGTGCTATTTCCGGGCGCTTCAGGTGGGGGACGTGAACAAGGTCGTGCCGGTGGATAAATCCAGCACCGTTCTCGCAATGCTGCTGGCGCTCATCTTCCTCCACGAGGAGATATCGCTGCCAAAGTTGATAGGTCTTGTCGCAGTTGCCTGCGGAATATTCCTCATGATCGAGAAGAAGGAATCCGGGACCCAGGCTCACGGCAAGGGCTGGCTGCTGTTCGCGGTGCTTTCCGCAGTCTTCGCGGCGCTGACCTCCATTCTCGGGAAGATCGGTATTGACGGCGTGGAATCCAACCTCGGCACTGCTATCCGCACCGCGGTGGTACTCGTCATGGCGTGGGTGATGGTGTTCGTTTCCGGAAAGGCAGGGGAAGTCCGCAAGATACCGCGCCGGGAGCTTCTGTTCATCTGCCTGTCCGGACTTGCCACGGGTGCTTCCTGGCTGTGCTACTACAAGGCGCTCCAGGACGGTCCGGCAAGCGTCGTCGTCCCGGTGGACAAGCTGAGTATCCTGGTGTCGGTGCTGTTCTCCCGGGTGGTATTCCACGAGAAGCTCTCGAAGCGCGCCATCATCGGACTTGCGCTTCTTACCGCCGGCACTGTTGTTATGGCGGTCAACTGGCAGTTCCTGACCGGGAACCAGTGAGATATCTTAATAGAACAAACCGAGGGGACTTACAAAGTCCCCTCGGTTCAGTTTGTTCAGAAGTAGTTACCAGACTGTCAAGAAAGGTGCTGACCGGGAACCACCGGTTTAGCCAGGGTGTCCTTGGTTGCCCGATATCGTGTTTATGCCTGCAATAATGGTATTGGCGACTCCCGACAATAAAAAATGAGGGGACCTGCAAGTCCCCTCGTTTTTATTGCTTTGAATCAGACATTTGCCTGTCTGAGCGTGAACCTTGAAACAAGACCCTTCATTGCAGCAGCCTGTGCGGAAAGCTCCTCGGAAGCGGCAGCGCTCTCCTCTGCTGTCGCGGAGTTCGTCTGAACGACCTTGGAGATCTGATCTACGCCGGCAGTAACCTTGGTGATGGAATCCGCCTGCTCGCCGCTGACGTGGGAAATGCTGTCGATGGTGCCCACGATATCCTCGATCTGCTGTACTACGCCGCTGAGGTACTCCGCGGTTTCGTTCGCGATGTGGGATCCATTTTCAACTGCGCTGATGGAGCGCTGGATAAGCTCCGACGTATTCTGGGAAGCAACTGCGGACTTGGAAGCAAGGTTGCGCACCTCGTCTGCAACTACCGCGAAGCCCTTGCCTGCCTCGCCTGCTCTTGCTGCCTCGACAGCGGCGTTCAGCGCGAGTATGTTGGTCTGGAATGCGATATCCTCGATGGTCTTGATGATCTCGCTGATCTTGTCGGAGGTTTCGCTGATCTCGTTCATTGCGTCCAGCATTTCCTTCATGCGGTCGTTGGAGGTTTCAGCCTGCTTTCCGACGGAAGCTATGCTGCGGCTCGCCTGCTGGGAATCCGCTGCGTTCTTGTTGATCTTCTCGGAGATCTCGTCGATAGTCGCCGCAAGCTCCTCGATGGAAGCCGCCTGCTCGGAAGCGCCCTGTGCATTTGCCTGCGCGCCTGCGGATACCTGCTCGGAGCCGGAATCCACCTGGTCAGCGGACTGGAAGATCTGCGCCATTGTTTCGCTGAGCTGTACAGAGAGCACTCTCATATTATCCAGCAGCGGAGCGAACTCGCCGATGTATACTTCCCTTGCCTCGGTGTGCACGTCGAAGTTGCCGTTAGCAAGCTCGCCGTACATGCGCGTGGTATCCTTGATGAGGACGGAAAGCCCGTTGATGGTGCTTCGCGCAGCATCTGCCATAACGCCGAACTCGTCCTTGCTCTTGTATGTTACCTTGGCGTCAAGCTCGCCCTTGGAAATGCTTACTATCGCGTCCTCGATCTCACGAATGATACTGGTGAAGTATCTTGAGAGGAACACGGAAATGCCAACGCCGATAACCGTGCTGACAATACCAACGATCAAAATAACCAGGCTGATCGCTCTGCCATAGGAATTGCTCCTTGCATAAGTGTTCTGGGCGGAAGCCGTGATAGCTGCGTCGATAGTGTCGATAGCTGCCACGCTCTTTTCCAGGGGATCAGCTATGTAATTGTCAAATGCGGTCATTCCCTCGCCTGCCTTGATCTCATCAGCTGCAACATTAATGTTCGCTATGATCTCGTCGCAGGAAGACCTGAGGGCGTCCATCTCAGCGGACTTATATGTGATCTGGTCAAGCTCGTCGCCAAGTTCGCCGCACAGGCTGACCGCCTTATCGAGATAGCCTGCCTTCTCGTTATTCTCGTCGGTCACCACTGCCATGAGGGTGTTTCTCGCGATTTCCTCGACATATACCTCGACATTGCCCATGCGGTCGATTCCAGTGAGGTCAACATTGTAGATCTCCTTGAGGTTGTTGGAAACACCGTTGATACCGATAACACTCGTCACCATCGTGATCAGTATCATCAATACGACAAGTCCGAAGGATAACAGCAGCTTCGTCGAAACTTTCAGATTCTTCATTTTCTTTCTCCTTATAATACTAAATACACACTATGTAATTTGGTTACAATAGTATTTTAGCACTATTCGCCCAAATTGTCAACACAAAACTGTATATTCTGCCCAAATGATGTTGAAAAGTTCAATGTTCGTGAAAAAGGCAAAAAAATGCTAGGTTCTGTCCTTTTATTTATTGTGGAAATTGACCGAATATGCTATAATCTTAACATGAACAAATTTCAGCACTGCTGTTAATCTACTTGAAGAGGTGTATTTTTATGGCAAATCCATATCTTCCCAACTGGGAATATATTCCCGACGGCGAACCCCGGGTATTCGGCGACAGGATATATGTTTACGGCTCCCACGACCGCAAGGACTCCATCGACTTCTGCGACTACAAGCTCAAGGTGTGGTCGGCTCCGGTGAGCGACCCCACCAGGTGGACCTGCCACGGGGACATATTCCGCACCCGGGACGGCGCGGACTCCCCCTCCGATGTGGATTGGACTGACGATCTGCTCTTCGCCCCGGACGTGGTGGAGCGCGACGGGAAGTACTATCTGTACGCCTACATCGTGAACTCCAAGGGGTGCGTTGCTGTCGCTGACCGTCCGGAGGGTCCCTTTAAGCTGCTGTCGCAGTACAAATACGACATTCCGAACCACTACGACAACGGGACCTTCATCGACCCCGGAGTCCTCGTGGACGACGACGGCAGGACCTACATCTACTGCGGCTACCAGGGAAGCTACATGTGCGAGCTGAAGGACAATATGTACGAGGCGGTTCCCGGAAGCTACCAGCTGGACATAATCCCCACAGCAGAGCCGCACCGCTTCTTCGAGGCATGCTCTCCCAGGAAGATCAACGGCACATACTACCTTATCTACTCCCCCCAGCGCGGAAGCTGCCTGGACTACGCGACCTCCGACAGCCCTACGGGTCCGTTTACCTACCGCGGCACAATCGTAGACAACGGCATTGACTTCCCCGGCGGAAACAACCACGGTTCCGTCTGCTGCATAAATGGTCAGTGGTACATCTTCTATCACCGCATGACCAACGGCACGATAATGTCCCGGCGCGGCTGCGTGGAGCGCATTGAAATACTCCCGGACGGCACGATTCCGCAGGTCGAGATGACTTCCCTGGGATTCGAGGAATCCCTCTCGCCCTACGAGCCGACCGCCGCTGACACCGCCTGTGTACTCAAGGGCGGCTGCTACATCACCGAAACCAGCGTATTCGACCGCCCGATAACCAACATCACCGACGGCTGCGTAATGGGCTGGAAGTACTTCGACTTCGGGGAGGATTTCTCCTCCAGGACCATGCAGGTACGGCTGAAAGTCCGCGGCACCGGCTCCAGGGGAACCCTGCATATCCACCTCGACAGCGAGGACGGCGAGGAACTCGGGTGCATTCCGTTCGGCGAGGACGGCGGAGTCATCGGCGGCAGGATAAAGGCTGTCACCGGCAGACACGCAATATATCTCGTTGCCCGGAGCGGATACGAGGGCTGGTTCGCCGGCGAGATGAAGGGCAGGCAGCTGCTTATGCTGGACAGCTTCGTGTTCATGAAATAAACCGCATACAAAAAGGGACTGTAGTCGTACAGTCCCTTTATTTATTCAGTCCACGCTAACCCCGTTTTCGACGAGATATTCCCTCAAATCCGCGCGGATACGCGAAAGCCTGGTCTTTACGGCGGTTTCCGTCATTCCCATGCGGTCCGCGATCTCCCTCACAGACAGGTTGAAATAGTAGCGTCCGGTGAATATATCGCGGTTCTTCGGCTTGCTGTTCCGGAGGAACTCGTTCAGATGACCGGCGATCTCCGCGCTGTCAAAGTGATCGTCCGCGGTTTTCGTGTCGGGGATAACCTCGGCAAGCTCGCCGTAGAGCTCCTCGCAGGATCGCCGCTTCATGCTGTCGTAGACATTCAGCGCCGTATTCCGGACTATCCTGCACAGGTATCCGCACAGGGATTCCGGGCGCTTTGGAGGGATCGCGTTCCACAGCTTGACGTAGCTTGTGCTCACTGCCTCTTCGGCGTCCTCGTGGCGCTTGAGGATCCCTCCGGCGATCTTGGTGCACAGTCTGCCGTATTTTGTCTGCGTTTCCGCTATCGCCTGCTCATTTCTCTCGAAATACAGGTCAATTATCAGACTGTCGTCCATCGCCGTTTCCCCTCGCTTTTTTGTCTATTTATCAGCCTGCCGTGTCTGACGTGATTCCGTCCACCGGCAGCAAATCCCACACGTTGTCCACGAATCTGAGCACCACAGACACCCATTGGCTCTTGTTTTCCTGGTCGAACAGCTGGAATGTCAGCCGATACTTTCCGGAGGACAGCTCCTCCATAACGAACCCTTCAAACTCGTCGCCGCTTCCGTTATAATTATACGCGCTCAGCGAATCGTTGCCGATATCCGTGAACGCGGAGTACACCGCCTCTGACAGCGCATTCTCGTCGGAAGCGTCCGCGTTGTCCAGAATCCACCGCTGTAATCCCAGCCAGGACATGTGCGCCGTATCCAGCTCTTCCAGCCCGGAATCCGTGTGAGTGTACACCGCCAGGTAGTTGTCCTGCATTGCGTAGCCGAATTTATCCGGCTCGTACATGTACATCGTGAACGGGTCGTCATACGGAATGTAGTACACCCGAGTATACGGAACTTCCGCGGAATCCACCAGCTGGTACATGCACCAGCCGTCCTCGTCGGCGTAGAATCCGCCGCAGGTATTGTTGATGTCGAAGATGTCCTGCGAGTAACTCAGGACAAGCTCCTCCGTATCAGATGTCCAGGTCCCGGCGAAATACTGCTCGAAAATGTCCAGGTCGCTCAGCCTGAGCGTTACGCGCAGGTCGTCCGCGGTCAGCGCGAAAACGTCCCGGGATTTCTGCACGTTCTGCAAATTCCAGGAGCCGGCGTCAGTCAGGGACCAGTACATGTCAAAGTACACGGTCCTTGAGGAATCCTCGGACTGGGTGAACGCCATTGACATGACAACGCTGTCCTCCGTCTGTTCCCGGAGCACCACCTTGTCCCAGGGAGAAGTGTAGCCGCCGCTTCTGCGCGTCCAGTGTCCTGCGCCTGCGCCACTCCCGGCGTAGGTGTCAAGCTCAACCCTGTTGTAAAGCGCCTCCGAGGTCATGCCTATATCGTCCGCCAGCTTGATCTTTCCGAAGTAGCCGAGCGTGTTGTACTCGTTCGGGCTGGTGCTGGATAACTGGAATTTCTCCGTGCGCTCACAGGATATCGTCCCATCGGCGTTATACTGTATCACGCCGTCGGAAAGCGAAACGTTCCTGTAAATATACATCATTCCCGAGTTGTCCGCGGGACGTACATACCACAGGTCGTACTGGTCAACGCTGCTCAGCGCCCCCATGTAGCAGCCGGATTCCGTCTGCTGTATTCCTGTGCAGGGGTAGTCCTCGCCGAACGCGGAATTAGCGCTGTAGCACAGGTCGATCGTTGTGTCGGTGCCTGTCCAGGTACCGTAGAAGAAATCCTCGAACAGTGTCAGCTCCGCCGCAGAAAATCCGGTGGGCATCACAGATATGTCGCTGGGGATCGTGAACGAACTTACCAGCTCCGCGGAATCCTCTATGACGAGGGAATCCGCAGCCTCGACGGACGCGGATTTCAACGCCGCGCCGGCGCCCAGCATGGGCTGCTGTCTGCTGCCGCTGTTGTTCACAAGGATAACTCCCGTGATCGCGGCCGCCGCAGCCACAGTGCCCATTCCGATGAACAGCCCTCCGCGCCGGGTCTTGCGGCTGATGTTCCTGTACTCCCGGGGCTTGCTGTCCGGGTGGTATTCGGTTGAATCCTCGTCGGCGTCGGCACTGCTCAAGTGCTCCGCCGCTGAGTCCACTATGTCCTCGTCCAGGTGGTCGAGTACGTTTTTCCACTGCTGTGAATTCATACCAGTCACTCCTTTATCAGATTTATTAACTCTGATAATTCAGACAGCCGATAGCCGCAAAAGGTTACATTTTAGTGTCAAACAATACGGGGACTGACCCGAGCCAGCCCCCGAATGATCCTGAAAACGCGGAATTACTTGCCGAGCGCTGCCTTTGTAACGGCAACGATGTTCTCTGCGCACAGACCGAACTCCTTGAGCAGGTCAACCGCAGGACCGGAGTGACCGTAAACGTCCTTCACGCCGATTTTGATAACGGGAACGGGGCATTCCTCGGTAACAACGTCTGCAACTGCGGAACCAAGACCGCCGATAACGCTATGCTCCTCAACGGTGATGATCTTGCCGGTTTCCTTCGCAGCCTTGATGATGATATCGCGGTCGATGGGCTTGATGGTGTGGATATTGATGATACGCGCGTCAATACCCTGCTCTGCCAGAGCCTTACCAGCCTCGATAGCCTCAGCTACCATCAGACCAGTTGCGATGATGGTAACGTCCTTGCCGTCCTTGAGCTGAACGCCCTTGCCAAGCTCGAACTTGTAGGTCGCAGCGTCGTTGAATATCGGAGCAGCAAGTCTGCCGAAACGCATGTAGGTCGGGCCTACGAAATCAGCCATTGCCAAAACAGCCGCCTTGGCCTCAACGTCGTCAGCCGGGTTGATAACGGTCATGCCAGGGATTGCTCTCATCAGCGCGATATCCTCGTTGCACTGGTGGGAAGCGCCGTCCTCGCCGACGGAAATACCAGCGTGGGTAGCGCCGATCTTTACGTTCAGGTGGGGATAGCCAATGCTGTTGCGGACGATCTCGAACGCTCTGCCTGCCGCGAACATCGCGAAGGAGCTTGCGAATACGAGCTTGCCGGTGCTTGCGATACCAGCGGCAACGCCCATCATATTAGCCTCTGCGATACCGCAGTCAAAAAATCTGTCGGGATATGCCTTCTTGAAGGTCCCTGTCTTTGTAGCTGCTGCGAGGTCTGCGTCCAGGACTACCAGGTCGGGGCGCTTCTCGGCGAGCATTACAAGAGCTTCGCCGTAGCTGTCACGGGTTGCTTTCTTTTCCATATCTATAGATCCTTTCGATGTTCAGAATTACTTTTCAAGCTCTGCGAGGTGGTCGCCGAGTTCCTTCATTGCAACAGCGTACTCCTCGTCGTTCGGAGCCTTGCCGTGCCAGCCTACCTGGTTCTCCATGAAGGATACGCCCTTGCCCTTTACGGACTTCTGAATGATCACGGTCGGCTTGTTGAGCACTGTTTCAGCCTCGTTGAACGCCTTCTCGATCTGATCGAAATCATGACCGTCAATGCAGATAACGTGCCAGCCGAATGCCTTGAACTTCTCGTCGATGGGGTAGCTGGACATTACGTCCTCGATCTTACCGTCGATCTGGAGTCCGTTGTTGTCAACGACTGCGACCAGGTTGTCAAGCTTGTACTGAGCCGCGAACATGGCAGCCTCCCATACCTGACCTTCCTCGATCTCGCCGTCGCCGAGGATAGTGTATACCTTGTAGGTGTCGTTGGAGATCTTGCCGGAGAGCGCCATACCACATGCGGTGGAGATTCCCTGACCGAGGGAGCCGGTGCTCATGTCGATACCCGGAAGCTTGCCCATGGAGGGGTGTCCCTGGAGTCTGGAGCCGATCTTACGGAGGGTCTTGAGTTCCTCAACCGGGAAGAATCCTCTCTGCGCAAGAACAGCATACAGCGCCGGAGCGGTGTGTCCCTTGGAGAGAACCAGTCTGTCCCTGTCGGGCATGGTGGGATTCTTCGGGTCAACGTTCATGCGGTGCATGTAAAGATAAGTCAGTGTGTCAGCGACGGAAAGGGATCCGCCGGGGTGTCCAGCCTTGGCTGCGTGTACGCCCTCGATCACTCCCATTCTGACCTTGGTTGCAGCGATCTCAAGCTGCTTTTTCAGTAGTGCGTCCATATAGACCTCCTGTGAATTATGGGCTTATGCCCGGTTTAACATTATACAAGCGGTTTCCCGCAGGTTTACATTTTTTCAATGTGCTCAATAAGCTGCGCCATCGCGCCGGAATTATTGTCGCACAGGACGATATCCGCGGCTTCCCTGACCGACGGCTGCGCATTCGCCACCGCCGCGCCCAGATCCGCGGACTGTATCATCGCAAGGTCGTTCATGAAATCCCCGACTCCCACGGTGAATCTGTCCTCCGCGCCGATTGCCTTTATCAGCTGACGGTAGCCAGCCGCCTTGTCTATCCCCTCTGGCAGGCACTCGAAGAACATCGGTGCGGAGCGCACCCAGTGCACGCCCTGGAATTCCGGAGTGCTCTCGACGAACTTCTCAAGCCCGTCCAGCTTTTCCGGAGGGTACGCGAAAAGTACCTTCAGCCAGCCGTCCCTCGGGATATCGTCCAGCAGAGTGAAATCCGCCGGGACGTGCTCCAGGTCAAGGTGCCACTGCTCCATTTCGTTCAGGAACGGAACATACACCGTATTGCCTCGCAGCACCTCCACGCCGATATCCGGGTATTCCTCCGCGATTCGCTTTATTATCCCCGGCGCATTGTCGCCGATGGCGCACTGCCACAGGAATCTCTCCTGCCGGAAGTCATACACCGCCGCGCCGTTATAGACCACCGCCGGGCAGTCCAGCCGGAGCTTGTCGGCAATATGCTTCGCCATCGCGTAACCGCGCCCGGTCGCCATCGTGAACAGACCTCCGCCCCTGCGGAACCGCTCTATCGCCTCGAAATCCCCAGGGAGTATCTGCTTGTCGTCTGTCAGCAGAGTTCCGTCGAGGTCCGTCATCAGTATAACCTTGCTGAAATCCATCGTCAGCCCTCTATGCTCTTTAAGAATTTCTTGAAATATTCCGGCAGCTCGCTGTCGAATTCCATGTACTCACCCGTTCGTGGGTGCACGAATCCGATCTTCTTCGCGTGGAGGCACTGCCCCTCCAGCCACGCAGGCTTCCCGTTGCCGTAGACAGGGTCGCCTGCCACCGGGTGCCCTAAATACGCCATGTGAACGCGAATCTGGTGGGTCCTGCCGGTTTCCAGCCTTACGCGAAGGTGGGTGTATCCGGCGTACCTGCCCAGCACGAAGTAATGCGTCACCGCTTCCCGGGAATTCTCGGTCGTAACGCACATCTTCTTGCGGTCGGTCTTGTGGCGCCCTATCGGGGCGTCCACGGTCCCGTCCTCTTTTATCGCGCCGCAGACCACGGTTTCGTACTCCCGGGTGAAGCTGTGCTCCTTTATCTGCTCGGAAAGTCCCAGGTGGGCAAAGTCGTTCTTCGCCACCATCAGCAGTCCGCTGGTGTCCTTGTCTATCCGGTGAACTATCCCCGGGCGTATCTCGCCGTTGATCCCGGAAAGCCTGTCGCCGCAGTGGAACATCAGCGTATTGACCAGCGTGCCGGAATAATGCCCGGCCGCCGGGTGGACCACCATGCCCTTCGGCTTGTTCACAACCAGCAGGTCATCGTCCTCGTAGACTATTTCCAGGGGGATATCCTCCGGGAGAATATCGGTGCTCTGCGGCTCCGGAATCGTAACCACGATCTCCGCACCAACGGGTGGAATGTCCTTTTTTCCGCAGGGCGCGCCGTTCACCAGAACGCTTCCCTGCTCGATAAGCCGGACCGCAGCGCTGCGCGACAGTTCAGTGCCGTCAGCTATCAGCTTGTCCAGCCGGACTCCGCCGGGGGAAATAAGCTCAATCGTTTCCATCGGCCTTGGGCTCCTCCGGAGTGCTGTCCCCGGACTTGCTGAGCTTCTTCTGGCGGCTCTCCTTAACCTCGTCGATTATGACGAACAGGCACAGAAGTATTCCGCCCACCACCGCGCAGATATCCGCGAAGTTGAATATCGCGAAGTTGATCACCCTCACGTCGATGAAATCCACGACAGCGCCGCCGTTGAACAGCCTGTCGAGCAGATTCCCTATTCCGCCGCCGATTATCAGCGAAACCGCCACAACATACGGGGCGCGGCGTATCTTCTTTGTCAGCAGACCGATGATCAGCCCGATTATGACGATGGAAGTTATCGCAACCAGGAAGATCGTCTTGCCCTCCATCATGCTGAACGCCGAACCGCTGTTAAGGCAGTAGTACAGATTCAGCACCTCGGTGTCGCCGACCTTTATAAGGTGCACAGTGGAATAAAGCTCCATGTTAGTGCTGATCAGCCACTTGGTCAGCTGATCTATTCCCACAAGCAGGAGCGCCAGAAGCAGCGCCGCATACTGCCTGTATTTACTCAGAAATGCTTTCATTATGCCCTTTCTCCGAACTGAATGCCATTAACAAATCAGGCAGGGAAAGGGAAAATCCCCTCCCCTGCCGGAAATTATCAGCCCAGATCAAGCTTCATGACTGCTGCGCAGCGTGCGCAGAGGTGCGGATACTGTGCGTCAGAGCCTACTGACGGAGCGTGGCTCCAGCAGCGCTCGCACATCTCGCCAGCCGCCTTTTCAACGGTGACGGAAACGCCCTCGACAGCGCCCTTGAACTCGCCGTCAGCGCCGTTCTTCACGTTCACATAGGATACGGAGAATGCCTGTGCAAGCTCCGGATAGCCGGACAGCTGCTCGAAGTCAGCGCCCTCAGCGTAGATCGTCACGCCGGCGTCAAGGGACTTACCGATAACGCCTGCGGTACGCTTCTCCTCAAGAGCCTTGAGCACATCGTCGCGTACTGCGTGGATCTTGTTCCACTTAGCCTCGAACTCAGCGCTGATCTCAACGCCGGTCTTTTCGGGCATCTGGTTGAACGGAACGCCGCGCAGGTCGTCGGTGGACTTATGCGGCATGAACTTCCAGATCTCGTCGGAGGTGAATGTCAGAATAGGAGCCACCAGTCTTACCAGGGAGTCCAGAATGATATACATTGTGGTCTGGACTGCGCGTCTTTCCTCGGACTTCTCAGCGGAGCAGTACAGGGTATCCTTGACGATATCCAGGTAGAAGTTGGACATGTCAACTACGCAGAAGCTGTGGATCGCATGATATGCAAGGTAGAAGTCGAACGCCTCGTAGGAAGCCTTTACCTTTTCGATAACGGCGTCAAGTCTGGACAGCGCCCACTTGTCGAAGTCGCTGAGCTTGTCCAGCGCTACCATGTCGGTGTCGGGATTGAATCCGTCGCCGTTGCCCAGATTGCCCAGGATAAAGCGCGCGGTGTTTCTGATCTTTCTGTAAGCCTCGGAAAGCTGCTTGAGCATTTCCGGAGATACACGGACATCATTGTGGAAGTCCAGGGAAGCCACCCACAGACGGAGCACATCAGCGCCGTACTTGCTGATTACTTCCTCGGGGAGTACAACGTTGCCCTTGGACTTATGCATAACCTCGCCCTTGCCGTCAACTACCCAGCCGTGGGTGCAGACAGCCTTGTAGGGCGCTCTGCCGGTGGTGGCAACGGAGGTCAGCAGGGAACTCTGGAACCAGCCGCGGTACTGGTCGCAGCCCTCGAGATAGAGGTCAGCCGGCCAGGACAGCTCGGGACGCTCCTGGAGGACAGCAGCGTGAGTACAGCCGGAGTCGAACCATACGTCGAAGATATCCATTTCCTTGCGGAACTTATTGCAGCCGCACTCGCACTTCACGCTTGCAGGAATGAACTCGGAAGGATCCTTGGAATACCAGGAATCGGAGCTTTCCTTGCGGAACATGTCGGAGATAGCCTTGATGGTTTCGTCGTTTACGATTACCTTTCCGCAGTCCTCGCAGTAGAGGATCGGGATCGGAACGCCCCAGCGGCGCTGACGGGAAATGCACCAGTCGCTGCGCATGTTTACCATGTTCTTGATACGTTCCTCGCCCCACTCCGGGATCCACTGAACGTCCTCGATAGCCTTGATGGTCTCGTCCTTGAACATGTCAACGTTGCAGAACCACTGGTCTGTAGCGCGGTAGATTATCGGCTCGTGGCAGCGCCAGCAGTGCGGATACGGGTGGACGATCTTCTGCATTGCGAGCAGGGTGTTGTCGTCCTCCAGGCGCTTTGCGATGACCTTATTGGCGTCCGCAGTCTTTAAGCCGGCGAAGTCGCCTGCTTCCTCGGTCAGAACGCCCTTTTCATTAACGGGCACGATTATCTTGAACATGCCCTTGTACTTGTTGCATACCTCAAAGTCCTCAAGACCGAAGCCAGGAGCGGTATGAACGCAGCCTGTACCACTGTCGAGAGTAACGTGGTCGCCGACGATTACCGGAGACTTTCTGCCCATGAACGGGTGGTCGGTTTCGATAAGCTCAAGCTCGGAGCCAAGGAAGGAGCCTACGGTGCTGTACTTCTTGATTCCTACAGCGTCCATAACGGTGGAAACAAGCTCGGTAGCCATCAGCAGATACTGACCGAAGGACTTGCTCTCCTCGTCCTCGACCTTTACGAAGGTGTATTCGTAGTTCGGACCCAGGCAGATAGCCAGGTTGCCCGGAAGGGTCCATGTGGTGGTCGTCCAGATAACGACGTAAGCCTTGCTCAGGTCAATGCCGAGATCGTCGAACTTGCCCTTGGAATCGGTTATCGGGAACTTTACATAGATGGAGTAGCATGGGTCGTCCTGGTACTCGATCTCAGCCTCAGCCAGAGCGGTGTTGCAGTCTGCGCACCAGTAAACCGGCTTGAGTCCCTTGTAGATGTAGCCCTTCTGCATCATCTTGCCGAATACCTCGACCTGCTTTGCCTCGAATTCAGGTCTGATGGTGAGGTAGGGGTTATCGAAGTCGCCCCATACGCCCAGGCGCTTGAACTGCTTCTTCTGACCGTCCAGGCAGGACAGAGCGAACTCACGGCAGCTCTTTCTGAGGGTTACCGGGTCGATTGTGCCGCTGTCAAGTCCGATCTGCTTGATAGCCTTCAGCTCGATGGGCAGACCGTGGCAGTCCCAGCCGGGAACGTAGTTCGCGTTGAAGCCAGTCATGCTCTTGTACTTTACGATGATGTCCTTGAGCACCTTGTTCATCGCGGTACCCATGTGGATATTACCGTTTGCATAGGGAGGGCCGTCATGCAGGGTATAGGACGGCTTACCCTTATTCTTTTCAGACAGGGCGTAATACAGGCGGTCCTGCTCCCACTTGTCCAGCATCTCCGGCTCTCTCTGGGGGAGATTGCCCCTCATCGGGAAGTCGGTCTTGGGAAGATTTAATGTGTTGTTGAAATCCTCTGACATCAGCTATGTCTCCTTAAAATTTATATCTTTCTCCGTATATCGGAGTGGTTTTACTTCATCGTGTTGCCCTTGCCGAACTGAAGGTCAGTGTGGCGCGGCTTCTTCTCCTGGCTGGAGCTGAAGAACGGAAGATCGTTCTCCGCAGTCTTGCCCGTGTCGTGCGGCATAGCCTGGAACGGCTCCTCCGCCGGAGCGTTTCCGGCTGCAACAGGAGTCTTCACCTCGGGGGCAGGCTTTGCAGGAGCGGCAGGCTTCTCCTCAACGGGAGCCGGCTTCGGAGCCTGCTTTGCAGCAGCGGCAGCCTTTGCCTTCTCAGCCTCGCGCTTCTCTACCTCGGCGGCAGTGTTGCGGATATACTCGTTCTCGCACATCTCCGGCAGCTTCGCGATAAGATCCATATGGGACTTATATGCGGTGAGCAGGCGGTTTCTGTACTCGTCCGCCTCCTTGCGCGTCTTCTGGAGTATATTCTGCTGGATCTCGATCTGCTTCTTCATCTGAATGTCGATATCCTTCGCCTTCGCCTGGGCGTCCTTTATCATCTTGTCGGCGCGCTCGTTGGTTTCCTTGGTTATGCGCTTGGCGTATTCATCGGCGTCCGCGCTGATCTTGTCAGCCTTCGCCTGCGCCTCGGCGATCTGCTTGTCAGCAGCCTCCTGGGTTTCCTTGCGGAGCTTCTCAGCGGCAGCCTTGGAGTCGTTCACGATCTGATTTCCCTGCTTCTGGGCGAGCAGAAGTGCGTCCTTGAGGGCGTCCTCGTCGTCGCGGTATTCACGGATCTTGTCCGCGAGCACCTCCAGCTTGCGCTCCAGCTCGTTCTTGTCCTTCTGGAGCTGGGAATACTCGCTGGATACCTCGCGCAGGAACTCGTCAACGTCGTCTGTCTTATATCCATTGAAGGTAGCCTTCTCGAAACGTCTTGACAAAATGTCCTTAGCATTCATTGTATTGTACTTCCTTCCTGAAACGCCGCAGTGCGGCTAACGGTGCGATATGTGTCACTCTGAAAATCAGAGATATTTTTCGATAGTTATGCGGATCCTGCCCTTTCGGGTTTCTCCGGAGATTTCTGAGAGGCGGTACCTGCCGCTTCCCCTTACTGAGATCACGGTATTCTCCCGGACCTCCGCGCTTACATTTGTACATGGTGAAAAGTCCGCATTGACCATGCCCGATTTAATGAGCGATGCGGATTTTTCTCTTGAAGTATTTACGGCGGCGCTGACGATGCAATCCAGCCTGAGCGACGAAACCGTAAGCTCCGTCCGCTGGACTTTCTGCTCCGGCAGCGGCTTTGTGACGCCGATTTCCGCAGTGACCCCCACCCTGCCGATCTTGTCCACGGAACTCACCAGTTCAATGGCGTTCTCATGGACGAACACGACAGCGTAGCCCTCCGCTGTAAGAATATCCCCGAGCAGCTCCCTTTTTATCTCCAGCGACATCAGCGCGCCCAGGATATCCCTGTGCGTCAGCGTGTCGCTCTTCCTGAAGCTGAACGTAACTGCCCCGACCGGAAAGATATCCTCCGGGGGCAGCTCCTCTGCGTAGGTTCCGCTGACGAAGCCGCACACAGTGCGCATAGCCCCGTTGTGACCTCCGTAAAACACCGGCTCCCCACGGACAGCGCACCTGGCGACGACCGCCTCGCGCTCGTTGAGGAATGCTGAGAATCTCGGCGCGCCGGTCCGCTCAGCCGCCCTCTGGAGGTCGGCTATGTGAGCGGAAAGGAAACGTTCTTCTTCAGTAAGCAGCCCGGGATTCATGATCAGAACTGCTCGTTTTCCATCATGTCGCCGCTGAGGTCAACGGATCTCGGAACCACAAAATAGGTGCATTCTGCAATTCTTACGATACGGCCGTCGATAGCTGCAACAACGCCAGCCATGAAGTCCACGATCCTCTTTCTGGAATCAACGCTTGCAACCTTCTCGAGGTTCAGCACAACGCTGGTGTTCTCTCTGAGGAAGCGAACCGGCTCCTTCATGATATCCTCGTACTTGAGGGGCTGGATAACCTTGACAGAAGCGCCGTGGTAGCCACTGTTGTGCATGCTGATGACCTTCTCGCTTGCGCGGGGCGCAGTGAATCTGGAGGGAGCCTCTGCCTCCTCCTCGGTTACAGCGGAAGAAGAGTCGTCGTAGCCGCCTGCGTAGCTCTCGTCCTCGAATTCCTCGTCGTTCTGTCTGAACTTTGCAAATAAATCGCTGAGTGCCATGATATTTCCTCCCAATTATTATAAATATTTTCTGTATCCGAAAAGCCCTGAGCCTATCCGGACAATATTGGACCCGTGCCTTACCGCCATCTCGTAATCTCCCGACATCCCCATGGAGAGCGTGTCGAACGCGCCGTCAGGATTGACGGACTTGTCCGAACCCAGGTCGCCGAAAAGCTTCTGCATTCTCTCGAATGTGTCCTCTCCGCAGCCGGGCGGCGGTATTGTCATCAGACCTCTCAGCCTGATGTGTGGAAGCTCCCTCACCTGCGCGCAGAATTCCTCCGCGCTCTCAGGAGTGACGCCTCCCTTTGTTTCCTCCTCGCCGATGTTGATTTCGGCAAGTATATCCATGACCAGCCCGTGCTGCTCCGCGCGCTTGCTTATCTCTTCTGCAAGCCGCAGATTGTCCACGGAATGTATCATCGAAACCTTATCAATGATGTACTTGACCTTGTTGCTCTGCAATCCGCCGATGAAGTGTACCTCCGCCGGCTGGTACTGCTCGCGCTTGTCCATGTACTCCTGCACGCGATTTTCGCCCAGCAGGTCTATTCCCAGCCCGATAGCGTAATTGATACGCTCCGGTGAAACAGTCTTGGTCACCGCCATCAGCCGCACCTTGTCCGTGCGTCCGGCGGCAGCTCTTGCCTTTTCTATGTTTTCACAGATCCTGGCATAGCTTTCTTTTATGTCGTCAAAGCTTGTCTGGGTGTTACTCAACAACTTTTCCTTCATACAAATCCTTGCCTTCTGTTACTATTCTGTCGTAAAGCTTGAGGTAATCGCCGTCGTCCTCCTGGGTGCAGATGAGGTAGTCATCTCCCCAGTATTCAACGTTGATCTTCTTGAACACCAGCTTGCCGCCGACAACGACGAATACGCCGCGCTCCTGGTCATCGTTGAATCTCAGCGCGCTTCTGGAAACCCGAAGTCCGCCGTAGCTGTTGACGATGTACTTGAACTGCGCCGTCCTGCCCGACACCACCGAGGAAGTCAGCGTGTCGCACTCGAAGACGTACACGGAAGTTCCGTCGCCCCTGCCGCTGTCCGTTATGGAAACGATCTCCGCCTCGATGGGCGTGGGATCGCTGCGGACTCTGAGCGTCACCGTGCTTCCCTCGTAGCAGCCGAACAGCTGCTCGGAATCTATCACTGCCGCGACCCTCCAGCGGTAATCCGCGATGAGTTTCCCGACAGCGCCGGAGCTTTTGCCAAGGTCCGGCTTGCTGATTATGTCGTCGATCTGGTCGGCGGTTATGCTGCCGGAATCCGCAGTGGAGAGCTTGCCCTCGTACCCGTCAACATGGCTGACGAAGTACCCGGTGCCGTCCGCGTAGATATCGGTAACATCGCCGGAAAGCATTGTCTGAAGCTCCGAAAGGCGGCTCCTGAGCGCTGCGATCCTGGTTTCATAGCTGCTGACGTCGCCGCGGGAGATCTCGCGCTTGGAGAGCACCCCGAGCATTGCGGTTTCCTGCGCCTGCGCCGCGGAATAATCCCCGTCGATAAGGCTCTCAAGGATCATCGAGTGCCTTTCGTTTATCTGGCTGGAGATATTCTCAAGCTGGTTGTTGTCAGTTCCTGCGAGCTTCTGCGCATCGGTTAGGACGGCGATCTGCTCGTTTATCTTCTCTATCTCGCGGCGGCGTTCGATATCCGCCTCGCTACGGTAGCGCCGCGCGATAACGGAACTCTTGCCCACCTTTGAGCCGTCGGAATGCTCGTAATCCAGCACTCCGCTGCCGGGGCTGTACACAACAGTTTCGTCCCGGAGGAACACTCCCTCAAACGGAACGTCCTCAGTCATGCTGTATGTATACGCGGTTTCCGTGTTGACCTTCCCACCGTCAGCAAAAAAGACCTGACCGATGAAGAACACGAACACGAACAGCGCCAGCACGATGATGATAATAGACGTCCACCGGGATTCCATTACTCTTCGTCTGCCTTCTCGTAGGCGTCAAGGATAGAGATGGGCTTGAGCGGTGTGATAGTGGATATTGCGTGCTTGTAGATGAGGTTCTGCTTGCCGTCGGTATCAAGTATCACAGTGTAGTTGTCAAAGCCCTTGACAACGCCCTTGAACTGGAATCCGTTGGTAATGTATATAGTTACCGGGATCTTGTCCTTTCTTGCCTGGTTAAGGAACACGTCCTGTAAGTTGATGTCTTTTGCCATACTAAATCACCTTTTCTCTCTCTGCAATTCAATACGCAGGGATTTCCCCTGTACCCCGATAGAAATACATGAGTTGCATGACTGCATAGTATTCCTACTGTCTCTTATACACATCTGACGCTGCCGACGATCTACTCTG
>ERZ1026862.652-NODE-652-length-22895-cov-4.670403_pt1 | contig 22895 bp, 16 predicted proteins | sample MGYA00380161_ERZ1026862 | MGnify/ENA primary metagenome ERZ1026862 (study PRJEB33269, sample SAMEA4719797) | human gut metagenome | biome: human-associated habitat; feature: organic feature; material: feces | place: Cameroon | collected 2013-10 ... | reverse complement strand
TCTTATCCTTGCCCTTCTCCTTCACGTAGTGGCGAGCACCCTTCAAGTCCATACCTACCATGCAGTCCTCCATGTGCATCATGTCGAGCGTCTGATCCCAAACGAAGTCGATGGTACCGTAGTTGTCCTTGTAGCGTGAGAAGGTGATGTTGATTTCCTCATGGGTTGAGAGCACTTCCTTGCGTCCCTCTGGAATCTTGATGTTCATCAGTCGCTTGATGGAGTTCTTACCGCAGAACATATAGATGTGGTCTGTCTCGGCGAAGTCGGTGAACATGAGCATACTGATGGCGGTCAAGTCCTCGTAGGTATATTCGTCGCCGATGCCGTACTGGTTGGTAAGCTGATTCAAGATACCTTCTGCGAAATAGGTGTACTCGTCAGCACCATCGTTGGTAGTGGAGTGGATGCGATGCTTTACACCCATCCAATAGGTACGCTCTGCACGCATCTTGAACTTGTTGAGAGCGTCAGCCTTCATATCTCTCACTGTATGAGGTACCTTCTTCTTCATGGTCTCGAAATCATCGGTGAAGACGATGGAGAACGCACGCTTCTGCAAGTAAACCTCGGCGCTACGTGGCTGATAGTTCTCAGCTGGCACCTTCATCTGGCTCTCAGAGAGGGCGGTGGAAGCTGCAAGGATAACTGTGCCTACAGGAATGGCTGGGCAAGTCATGTTCTCCAAGAACTCGCAATCTGCGCCCTCTGATACAGCCTTGCCGTTCACGGCTTGCAAGGTAACCTCAGTACCTGCTTTGTTTGCTGATGTAACAACCAACTCCAATCTGCCCTGACGAACGGTAGTAGAACCAATCTTGTAGCCTGCCACTGTTGGAACTACGGCTGTAGAGCCCTCGTAGAAAGGTTTCAAAGAACCAGAGAAGTTGTTCTTGGTCAGCTTGATAGAGTCGGCAGCTGCAATGTTGGCTGTTACCTCTCCGTCCAAGGTCTCACCACCAAAGCGAGCGTGCTTCTTCTTGTAGCCCGAGCATGGCACTACAGTGGTAAACTTGCTTACGATGGAAAGCAACGGCGTATGGTATGGCTGAAACTGGGTCGCCTTGGTCGTGTCCCAATCTTCCTCTTCCAGCCCACCTCGCTCCATCTGGGTAGCGGAAGCCTGTGTTCCTGTCAAACTCTGACCTGCGGTTTTACCACCCGGTGCTAGCAAGTCGTTCTTATCCTTATCTACCTGCTCGTTGGCTTCGGTCTCTTCCTTGGTTGCAGGTTTAGAACCTGGCTCGTTCAAGTCAGGCTCAACGGCATCTCCCACAGCCATTACGCCACCGCCTGTTACCACGGCAAGAAGCATCAGAATCATCTTGACGATAAACTGATGGCTAGAAAAATAATTGATTACTTTCTTCATTTGTACTTATATTTTATGGATTAATAATCTCGTTTAGAACAAATCGTCAAAGAAACTTGCCTTCTTCTTTTGCTTCTTTGGTGTTGCAGGCTTGTTTCCTGCACCAGAGCTAGAGAGTGAAGGAGGAATGCCTTCTGTTGCCGATGAGCGCACTTTGTTCTGAATCTTCTCGTTTCGGGCTTGCATAGCCGCCTCGTCTCTTGCCGAAGCTAGGTCAGAATCGTAATTGTTGCCGTTCATGAAGAGCAGCCAAGTGTCCTTGGAAACCACACCGTTCTCAGCCTCGCCGATGATGTCAAAGAACTTCTCCCACATTTCACCTGCATTCTCGCCGAACACCTCTTCTGCCACCTTGCGAGACTTCTGCAAGTTTTTGACTAGTTCGTCAGCGTGCTTCTCCTGTTCGGCTACAGCCTCTTGATGTTTGGCGATAATCTCGGCAACTTTCTTAGCCTCCTCTGGGTCTTGGAGAGCAGCCTGAATATCCACGCCGAAGTCTGCCATCGCCTCTACAGGGTTCATGTCTGGATTCTTCTTCATTTTTATCAGCACAGCGGCAAACCACTTGTTGGTGTCCAGAATGTCCGACAAAGCCTTTCCGCTTTCCTCATACTTGGAAAGCATATCTGCGTCATCGTTCATCGCACCATATCGTGCTTCCTTATCCTCAAAGTCGATGTCCGAGTGTCGCTTGGAGAAACGCTTGGAGAAAGCCGTGCGGTTAGGACGCTCATCTACAGGGGGAGCTTCCGTTGCGGATTCAGCAGGAGCAGCAGTCTCTGCTGTACCCTCTGCATTCATTTTTGCTTTTTCTTCTTCTGTCATTTTCGAATATGATTAAAGTTTGCCGCAAAGATGCAAAGAAAAGAAAAATGGTTTTCCGTGTTTCCGATACGAGATGCTGTTTATCGGAAACACGGAATAAAAAAAAGCGGAAATCGGTATTTTTGCGCCTATATTATTAATAATGTATAGAAAAATATGGCAAAAACTAGATTGCTGACACTTAGCAAGGTGATGCCTCGGCGCAACACATACGATTCGGTGAAGGCTCGCAAACGCCGACAAGAACACGGTAAGGACTGGGAGCTACGCAGTCGGTGCTACAACGCTTGGAACAATCTGAGCGGCGTGCGTGAGACCCGAGCGAGAACCATGCGCTACTGCAATGGCGACCAATGGAGCGACACGGTGAGGGTGTATCATCATGGCTATTGGGAAGAGATGTCGGAGCGCACCTATATGGAGAAGCGCAACCAGACACCGATGAGCAACAACATCATGGTGAGCATCTTGGAAAGTATAGCAGGACTTTATGCCAAGCAGGGCACGGAGCCTGTTTGCTTTGCCCGAGACAACGACAGCCGACAACTAAGCGATATGATGAGTGCCACTATGCAGTGCAACTGGCAGACCACTGAGATGCAAGACCTCCTGAACCATGCCATCAAGGACTATTTGATGGGTGGGCAGATGTTCGTGCGTGAGAGTTGGGAAGACAAAGAGTTGGAAATGCCCGACTCTTGGACGGAACTCATGGAGCCAGACCACATGTTTTTCGAGTGTGGCAGCGACCCACGCCACAACGACATCAGCCTAATAGGTGTGCTTCACGATGTAAGCAGGGAAGACTTGTACAAGAAGTTCGCCAGAGCCGAGTACGGACTTACCATCAACGACCTCAACGAAATCTTTGACATTCACCCGATGGACGATACAGGTTACGGCTATGAATTCAACGAGGAGAAGAACTTGAATAACCTCAGCTTCGACTACAGCAACAAGGGCAGGCATTATTCAAGGGTGATAGAGGTATGGACTACCGAGACAAAGGCTAGGTTGCAATGTTTCGACCCGATAGCATCCAACAGTACGGAGGCTTGGTTTCGCATAGACCTAGACGATACGGCGATGATTGCCGACCTCAGAAGAAAGAACGATGAGCGAGAAAAGCAATATGAGGAAATGGGCGTGCCTCTTGACGAGCGAGCCTACATCCGTAGTTGGGAGATTGCGGATAAGTACTGGTATTATACCTATATGGCACCAGACGGCACTATCCTTTGCCAAGGTGAAACGCCTTACGATTACAAGTCGCACCCCTTCACAATGAAGCTTTATCCATACATCAACGGTGAGATTCATCCATTCATGGCGAACGTGATAGACCAACAACGCTACATCAACCGCCTGATTGTGATGAACGACATGGCTATTCGAAGCAGCTTCAAGGGATTCAAGATGATACCAACCACCGTGCTCAATGGCAGAACTCCACAGCAATTCATGGAAGAGGCTATAGAATACGATGGATGGATATTCTATGCTCCTAAAAAGTCGATGCCGAACGTGAAGCCAGAGGTTATCACCTCGAATGCCGTGAACATCGGTACAAATGAACTCCTCCAAATTGAGCTGAACTTGATTCGTGAGGTTACGAACGTGAGCGGTGCCTTGCAAGGAAAGACACCTTCGGCAGGAACTTCCGCTGCACGTTATGCACAGGAGAGCCAAAACGCCACGACATCGCTCTATACCATCCTTTCAGATATGGACGTGTTCACCGAGAAACTGGCTACTAAGAAGTGCATGACCATCCAGCAGTTCTATGAGGACGGCAGAAAGGTATACGACCGCAACTTTAACAAGGTATATAAGTACGACCGACTTTCAGCCCGAGACATCCATTTCAAGATAAGCATCAAGAACGCAGCAGCCACGGCTACCTACAACACGATGCAGAACGACACTTTGGATAAGCTTCTCGAACTCGGCGGAATCAATATCGTGCAGTACTTACAGAATCTCAATGCCCCATTTGCCGACAAGCTTTTGGCTAGCGTACAGGAACAGCAAGCACAGCTCGAACAGATGTATGCCCAGCAACAGCAGATGGCTATGCAGCAGGGAGGCGGACAAGTGGATGAGAACGGAATCGTTCAAGGTGCCGACCAGAACGCCGTGAACCAATTCTTCAACAATAATCAAGTAGCATAAGATATGGGAAATTTATCAATTATTATCGACCGAAACACCATTAAGGAAATGGTTAAAAACAACATTTCGGGTATAGGCAAAAGAAGAAAAGACAGCCAAGCAAATAGTATGTTTTCAAGCTCTACTCTTTCAAGTGCAGAGGAAAAACTTCTCGACGATTACATTTCTTCTGGCATCGTATTGCTTCTTGGCGAAATGTCGCCAGTAGTGGAAGGTCAAGAAGATGGAGATAATGTCAACGTGACTTTTAACACAAAAAGAATCAACGATGCGAAGAAATGTGCTTTTGAAGATGGAATGAAACGTTTTGTAGCAGATTATGCTTGTATGAAGGTGATGGAGTTAAGTGCTGATGATTTTTCTGTAAAAAGAGAAGAGGAAGATTTGCAGAAGAAATTGAGTGCAATAGTCAAGCTAATGTTTACTCCAGACCCACCCGAGCAGAGCGGCAAGACGCTGCTTGATATGAAAGGCGAGGTGATTCTTGACAACAAACCTGTAGTACTATAAATAAGGAGATAAAGCTATGATTATAAAATTTCAAATCGTAAAATCGGCAGTCCTCAACGAGGTGAAGAATGCAACCTTCCTGAAAGCAAAGGTGGACGGAGCGACCGATGACAAGGCTATCAAGATAGGTTTCAACGAGGCGGCAGGTACGGAAGATGTGCATGAACAGACTCTTACCCACGACTTCCAGACAGCCCTCGAAGTGGTGAAGACCATCCTCGCCGACTACATCGTATCAAATGAGCAGACGATGGGCGACAACATCATCTACTACAACGACAAGACCGATGATGTGGTGGAGTTCACGCTGAATGCCTCTCGTCGATGCAACGGTACACTGACCGATACGCTGGCACGTATGGTAGCCAAGTATGTAGAGGACTATATGATTTTCCAGTGGTGGGTGAAGACCACCAACCAGAAGCAAGCCGAGCCATACCAAGGTTTCCTTGCCATTGACGAGCAAGCCATCCGTCGATGCTTCGTGCTGAGTGGTCCAGTCTTGCCAAAGGTGCCTTACACCCAACATCTGAGTGCCAAGGTGGACGGAAGCGACACGGACGGCGGCGTAACTATCTCGATAGACGAGGAAGATGTAACCCTCTCTTATGGCATTGACGATGGGGCGATAGACGATATTGAGGCGAGAAGCAACGACACTAGCATCTTGGAGGTTCACCGAAGCCAAGAGCCGCACGCTTTCTGGTTGAATCCTGTCAACACAGGCGTGGCATATATCACATTGTTCTCCCGACACAGCGACAAGCTCAAAGTGGAGGTGGAAGTAACCGTAGCAAAGGAGGTATGACATGGAGTTCAACGCATTGCACCCTACGCATTTCATCCGTGAGCAAGGTTGGAAGCCTGAGCCTAACCCGTTCTTGCCCCGACCACCACGCCCTGCGCACATCTATTTCGACAAGCACATCTTTATCTATGCCAACCAACTCTGGTACGACATTGACGCAACCACGCTGATGATAGGCAGAGCGAGAAGAGGAAGCGACACCAAGCAGGACGAGATTATCCCGACAAGTGAGAACGACCAAGAGCGACCGCTTTTCTACCGATGGTTCGACAAGTACCTAGCCAAAGCGGAGGGCATTCTGCAAGCCTACATCATGAAGCCAAAGGGCACAGTGAGGGACAACTCGCTAAAGGAATGGGACGAGAAGGAGATTTGGCTGAGAATGCCCGACTATTGGGACGATACCCGATACGACAGTTTGGTACAGGCGATACACAACTACATATCGACTGGTGCGCTATACGAGTATTTCATGCTAACGCTGACCAGCAAAGACCCTCTGACAGTTGACAAGCAATCGCAACTAGATGATGCCGAGCTGGAAATCATAGAAGCAGCCAACGCAACCAAGGCAGGTGCGATGGTGCATACACTAAAACCATTTGGATAATATGGAAGGTTTTGATGATATAAAGACCGTTAGGGAGCTAAGGAAGGAGAGGGCTGAGAAGGCTAAGACCATCCTTCCTGTAAAGAAGAGCGCACAGAAGGAGTTCTTGCGTGACTTCTTGGCTCGCCATCAAGAAAAGTTTGAGGAGAAGATGGACGAGCTTGCCGAGTACGACCCTAAGACATACGTCACCATCTATAAGGACTTGATGAAGCACATGATACCAAAACAGAGCGAGGTGAGCGTAACCCACGGACTCGACGAGGACTTCAAGCAATTGGCAGCGATGGGTATGACGAAGGTAAGCAGCGACAAGGCTCTGGATATGACAAGCGTACCGAAGATACAGGATGCGGACTTTGAAGAACTAAACGATTTGGCAGATGGCATTGGTAACTGATAAGCAAATAGATGACCTTGTTTTGGAGAACCGAGCAAGGTATGAAGAGATTTATGGCACGTACAATCCGTGGACAGGTGAAAACTGCTACGACATGGAGCACAGGGAGCTGCTAGAGCTACCCGACTTCATGATCAAGAAAATGTGGGTGCCTAGGGAGTGTATGCGTACCTTATTATATAGGGGGCTGAAACAGGTGGGCAGTCTGAAACAGTACATCATACAGGTGTGGGGACGAGAGTACAACGAGAAAAGCTATTATACCAAGCAGCTTATCATGGTACTCACCTTCGAGATAATGAAGGTTCGCTTCCGTGAAGACCCCGAGTTTGCCCTATATGCCACCGACAAGATAGAGGATAAGGTGACAGGTAACATGATACCCTTCAAGCTCAACTATCCTCAGCGCAAGCTATTGAAGATTTTCGAGGACTTGCGAACGAGCGGCAAGGCTATCCGTGTAGTCATCCTGAAAGCCCGACAGTGGGGAGGCTCAACGCTGACCCAGCTCTACATCAAGTGGCTGCAAGACTTTCGGCGTGATGGTTGGAACGCCATCGTGCTAGCTCAACAGAAGAACACGGCGAAGAAAATCAAGGCTATGTACCGTAAGGCTTTGGAAAATCAGCCTGGTTGGACGCTCGGACACAGCGGTGCGAAGCTGCAATTCTCTCCTTACGAGAACTCGCCTGATGACTTCCAAGTTACCGATGGTATGAGAGCCATCCGACGAAGCACATTGACCGTGGCATCCTTCGAAAACTTCGATTCGGTACGTGGTAGCAACTTCCACTGCGCCCACTATTCGGAGGTGGCTTATTGGAAGAAGACCCCAGAGCATGACCCAGAGGGTGTTATCTCGTCTATCTCAGGTGGTATCAGAAACCAAGAGGACAACTTGGAGGTGTTCGAGAGCACAGGCAAGGGTAACTCTGGCTTCTTCTACGAGAAGTGTCAGCTCGCCATGGACCCGAACAACAACGATGCTTATAGCTTTCTCTTCATCCCTTGCTTCTTCATCGAGCACGACATGGAGGAGGTGAAGGACGAAAGAGCCTTTGCCCGATGGCTCTTGCAGAACAAAGACAAGAGTACCAACCCGAAGGGCTACCGTGAGACAGGCAAGTTTTTCTGGCGCATGTGGGAGAAGGGGGCTTGCTTCCAAGCCATCGAATGGTACAGAAACTTCCGCAACAAGTTCACCACTCATAGCTTCTGCGCTACCGAGGCACCTGTAGATGAGGACGATGCTTTCCGCAACTCTGGTAACTTGGTATTCAACCCTTATTCGATTGATGATTTGCAAAAGAAATATAAGCGTGAGCCGCTCTATACCGCCGACATCTTAGTTAACACCTCTATCAAGAATGAATCCACCATTGCCAAGTCGAAGATTGAAATCCGTACCGATGGAATGGGCGACCTAAAGATTTGGGCGGTGCCAAACATGTTGCAGGTAGAGAATCGCTATGTGGTTGCAGTGGATATTGGCGGCAAGAGCACGACATCCGACTACACCGTTATGACCGTGATAGACCGCTTCGGCATGATTCCGACCATCAAGGGCAAGCCAAAGGTGGTGGCAAGATACCGTGGGCACGTTCGCCACGACAAACTAGCGTGGATGGCAGCAGCCTTGGCGCATTACTACGATGATGCACTCTTGGTGATAGAGAGCAACACCGCCGACCGAGAGAAAGGCAACAATACCGAGGGCGACCACTTCCTGACCATCCTAGAGGAAATCGCCGACTACTACGATAACCTATACCAGCGAACGAGTAGTTCGGAAGATGTGGGCGAGAATGTGCTGATGAAGTACGGCTTCCAGACCAACAGGCTCACCAAGCAGCAGATTATTGACAACTTGGAGGAGTTTGTGGATGATATGCTCTGGGACGAGCCAGACAAGGAAATGTATCATGAGCTGCGCATCTATGAGCGACACGATGATGGTAGCCTTGGCAATATCGTGGGCAACGGCAACCACGATGATGTGCTGATGAGTACAGCCATCGGTCTTTTCGTCTCACTCAGCGACATGGAGAAGCCTCAGTGGAAGAAAAAAGAAAAGAGAAGCAGCGGTGGAGGCGACGGCGTTCACACGGCTGCAAAGATATAAATGGGGTAGGCGAAAGCTTACCTCTTTTTCGTAGTTGCTTGAATCAATCCGCCAAGCAAGTAGCAAGCCTCCTCCCCATACATATCTATCAGGTAGTAATCCGAGATATGTTGCACTACATGTAGCATTTCGTGGCTGAGGCTATTGGCGTACTCCCCGAGAGAAGTAGTCCACCCAATAGCCACCACCGTTTTGCGAACGGAAATGTTAGAGTAGGTGAGACCCTTGTTTGCCTCACCTCTGAGTACGAGATTAGAGGCATCTTCGAGTGGTACGCCCTTGCATCCCAAATCCCGAAGACACCTTCTAATATACATGGCATCCCTAGACCGCGCATCATACATTACATGCACAGTCCAGTCATATCTCTCCAGATAAATCTCCTGCTCAGTCATTACACCTTATTATATATTATAGCACCTCGTCCCATGGAATGCCCACACCGTTATGGGCACAATCTGCATAGAATCGGTTGAAGATGAAACCGTCCTGTTGGTCTTCATCATCCACATAGTCCTTGATAAACTGAGCCAAAGCCTTCTCGTCAGTAATAGAGGAAGCATAGAAATCGGCTCTGCACATATTGGCAATGTAGCAAGCATCATGTCCCACATTGTTCTCTAGTTCAATATGGTACTTACCCATCAATTCCGCCACCTCATCATTGCTCATCGGCTTAATGCTCTTCCCATTCTTTCGCATCTGCTTCACAGCCCATTCACACATTTTCTTATTGAAGTGGTAGCCGTTATGTCTCAGATAAGCCACCATTTCTTGCGGCTTGTAGTCATAGGCATCAAGTGCCTGTCTATATTTTCTTTCCATAATCGTAATCTTTTAAACAGAAAAGAGTGAAGAGGAAAAGCAATTGGATTCTTCACTCTTCGTTCTTCACTCTTCACTTAATTAATACTCCTCGCCGTAGCTTCGATAATCACGTTCTCCACGGTCTCGGTCCTGACGATGGCGCATATCATCGTACTCGTTGTACTCTCGCATACCACCTCTGCCTCCAGAGTGTCCTCTGTAGTCGGGCATACGGTTGCGCTCGCCATATCGGTCGGACTTCATTTCCTCCAAGCAGTGCATCAGCTTACCGCCGTATTTCAGCATCTTCTCGGCATTCTCGTACAAGCCATCAAACTTGTCTTCCGTAATCTCTATCATATACATAGCTTTACCTTTCTTTTAAAGTGAATAGATAGGAGATTACTTCTGCACAGCCTTTTCCAGCAATCCCATCATGCGGTCAAGCTTTCCTTCCATACCAGAAACCTTTCCCTCCAACTGGGAAATCTTCTCAGCCTGTTCCTTCTCCTTGGCTATCTGGGGGTTGAGTTGCAGTAGCATTCCCTCGCAAGATTTTACAACCTTTTCGTGGTAATCTACGCTCTCCAGTATCGCCTTCGAGGTTCTGAGCATCGCATCAACCTCCGCACTCATCGCATCCTTGCTTTCACTAACCACAAGGTTCTTGTCGTTGGCTATCTGACCGTTGGCAGGTAGCTGTTTGAACTCCACTTCCTCATCGTCAATTTTCACTTTCACATCTACCACAGTTTCCATAGGCTGCGGCGTGAAGCCATTGTTAAATGATGGGTACTTCGTCTGAGGATTGCTTACCGAAACAACCTGTCCGATTCTCAATGTAGGGTTCTCGCCTTTATCCAAGACATAGAACAAACTGTTTTGTCTTAGTCCGCTAAACATAATGTAATCTCCTATTATCTATTCTGTTAAACAATACCCGTCATCAGTTGAAGGGTGTTAGTGTCTCTCTCAAACCAGAACTGCAACACGCCAGTACCAGGAACATCAGCCACAGTAAGAGCCTCACCATTGTACTTCGTCACAGCCTGAGTAACGCCGTTGGTCTCGAAAAGGATTGGCAGCGTGGTAGTCGTACCTGTTGGTATCGACTGCATCAGGTTCACGAATATCGTTCCTCTGTAGTTATTGTTCACAAAGGCGTGATTTCTGAATGAGAACACCACATTGTCAGTGTTCACCGTCACGCCCTGTGAAGCAATAGCCGCCGAGCCTCTACGGTTAACCCACGCATAAGGGTTCATCCATACCATAGTAGCCTCCTTTCTTAGTTTAACCCCAGAAACCTGCGCCGTTCAGACCATTCAAGCCGTAAAGCCCATACTGTGCAGCGATACAATTAGGCACGGCTGTAAATGGCTGGTAAGGAGTGGTAACAGTCTCGGGCAACTTACACTTGATGCCAGCTACTTCGCTCTGCAAACCTGCGAGTACTTGGTTAACAGGAGCAAGAGCCTGACCTACAATCTGAGAGGTCATCGCACTAGACTTGAAGGTGCTGTTCTCCTCACGCAAGTGGTCAATCTTATCCTGCATCTCACGCATCTCTGCCGCACGCTGACCTGCCTGAATCTGTGCAGTACTATCCTTGATGGCATTCTGCAAGTCGCAAGTCTGACGCTGTGTCTCGTAAGCTACGCTAGAGAAACCACGTTCCTGACCAGTAGCCACGCTGTTGATGGCATTAGTCAAGGCACCAGTCTGCTGACACATCGCCAACTTGATGTTACCATCCATGGCTGTGATGTTGTTGTTCACCTTGCAGCAGCAGTCGGCGAGTTGAGAAGCAATCTGCATGTTACCGCTCTGGATAGCGTTGATAACCTGCATACCGTTCATGTTGACAGAGTTACCTACGCCCTGTACCTGTGAGGTAAGGTTGCTGATGGCGTTCTGAATCTGACCTTCGGTGCAGTTGAGTTGAGTAGTCAAGTTGCTGATGGCATTGCGATTGCCACCGATGGCATCCATCAAGAGAGAGCGACCGTAGTCATTGTTAATCTCGTTAGCCAAGGCACCGCCGTTGCCACGACCGAAGCCACCATAACCGTTACCGCCCCAACCCATGAGGAAGAAGAGGAAGATAACCCAGATAAACATACCGCCACAGTCTCCCCAGCCATTGTTACCCTTGTTCATGGCGAGAAGCACGTTTGGGTCAACGCCCTGCTTCTGGAGAAGTGGGGCAAGAAGTCCTAGCATTCCATTGCCGCTAGTTCCTTCATTTCCGAAAACATAAGTTTTGCTTTCCATAAAAAATGATAGATTAATCGTTTCGTCCACTATTGAACTTGGTGCAAAGGTACAACTAAAGCCCGGCACAGCCTAACAATGCTCAAAAATAAATTTACAAGCAAAAACTTGTTGATAATCAGAGAATTGTACTGAGTAATAAAATGCTCACTTATTTAGCATTAGTCTAAATTTACTAGAAACCCCGGCATAAGCGATACAACTTTGCAACATTTTCCGTACTTTTGCAAGAAAATAACGCTTAACATTTTATTGAATTATGAAGAAATTACTATTTATCTTAGTGACTGTATTGTCACTATGCGCTTGTAGCTGTAGTAGCGATGATGATAGCCGCAGCGCAAATGTTACCAATCAATTTGTCTATGATGGCAAGTCATACAAGATTGATAGTGCTTACATCAATCATTATGTTTTGATATTATATTCAGGTAAGTATCATCGTTTAACATTCTCTACTACACATATAGAAATAGGTAAGAAAAACTATCTGAGCAACACTTCGCAAGAATCAATATTATATGAGTTTGATGAAGACGGTAATGAGGGCTATCTACATTTTTGGGGAATTCATGGTTCTGTAATTGATAAGTCTTCTTATCTTACCATCAAGGATGATGATGACAATCGCACATATATAGAAGCGTATGTGAATGATGGAGATAAAAGCATTAAAGTAAATTATTTAGGTATTCCAAGAATAGAAGAGTAGTATGAGAAAGCTTTTAGGACTATTGTTGATTATATGTGTGGTATCATGCGGTCAGTCAGAGAAAAGTAAATTAACTGACGAACGTAAAAAAGCCATACTCAAAGAACTGGCAGAGCAACCTTATTATTATAAGATAGGTTCTTCCGCAAGGCATTATCATGCTGTAAGAGATTGCCCATTCTTAACAGAATGCAAAGGCGTGTTAGATACAATCAGTTTTCAGCGTGCTGAAATGGATAGTGGATTCCATTGCTGTGAACGTTGTGCTGATGATATGTTTAAAGATATAAGTAACGGAAATGAAGACGATTAAAGTTTTATTGGCAGCTTTACTTATGGTAGGGCTATCTTCTTGTGGCTACAAGAAAAGTGTAGGTGATGAAGTCTATATTCAATTAGTCAAAATGGGTAATGGTGGAGTTTTACGTGTTGCTCATTCTAATCCTGACTGTCCAGATATTGATTCTTATTTTGAAGAACCAACAAATGGTAACAATGCTGTAACCGTTTGTGCAAAATGTGTAAAGAGCGAAGATGCACATAAAATATTAAAGGAGTGAGCCAAGTGCCCACTCCTTTAATTTTAGTTCAGCCCATCGAGCTGTTCCACTGCTTGCATCATGATCCTGTCAATATTTTCATTGGCAAACTTGATGCTCTCGGTATCACCCGATTTATCCCTCAGCTTCTTCCATTGCTTCATCTGCTTCTCGGCAAGTTCAATCACTCTCACCTTAGACGCATCCTTGGAGTTCTGGAAGTTGTAGTAATCCCCGATGTTGGCGATACGCTTCTCAATCGGCACATTCTTCGATTTCAAGCGGTCCACATTCGCCATGGTCTTCTCCATTTCGTCCTTGTAGTTGTACCACTTGCTCTTAGTCCTCTGCAAGCTACTTTGCTCACTAGGTGTATAGAGTAGGGAGCGAACGAAAGGAATATCCTTGGTCTCCGTATCGGTGCCGTGCTTTGCCAATCCTAATGCTCTTTCAGCGAAAGTAGCAGCACCGCCGAGATAACTACTATAGAAATGCTGCAATCCCGAAGGATTGGTAACTGCATCCAAGAAATCATTACCCTTCATATCCTCATTGCCTGGGGCAACATCGTTCGACCAAGCGTTAGCCTTTTGGTTCAACTTAATCAGCAAGTCTGGTGTACCCTTGTAGGCAAGCATCCATGAAGGCTGATTCTCGTCAAACTTATCGTCACGCTCGATAGGCGCACCCTTCCAGTCGCTGTTATAAGCCCATTCTATAAATGGAGAAGTAGCGGAAGGCATCACAGCCTTTACAGTTTCCTGCACAGGATGTTTGCCGAACGAGGCATTTCCGAGATAGTCAGCTACTGGCACCAACTGCGACATACAGCCCACGGCATCCATAAAAGGATTCTTCTGACCGCTTACGTTAGGAGAGAAGGTCAGTCCTGCCACCAAGTCGCCCAGCCCATAGAAGGCTCTTTCCTCGATGGCAAGCGGAATGGTAACAAACTCGCCGCCACCGATGTAAACGCACAGGTTGTTTCTTCTGATATAGTCTGGCAACTCACCGTATGGGTCTTTTACGCCCTTTCTATCCTTCTCGTCCTCGTTGGCAATTAAGAAGTTGTTGAGCAATGCCATCGCCATGCCGCTAATCATCGGACCACTTGCGATATAAGCCAAAGTCCCTGCCGTGTTATTCTTCAAGTTCTTTGCCAGAAGGTTTGTGCTCTGAATACCTGCATTGAAGAACATGGAGGTATTTCTGAACCAAGCTGAGGTAAATCGGTAGGTTTGCTTTCTGAAATCCTTGAATTTACCCATCTCCCCATTTTTGAAGCTCTTGATTTCGCTACCCGAACCATGACGGTTAAAGTTGGTCGAAACCTCCTTGGCATCGTAAGTGGAGCGAACCACGCTTCTACCATAATCACGACTTGCGCAATAGGTGGCGAAACGAGCCATATTCTCGGCTATCTCGTTCACGTTCTCCAAGTTCTTGAAGATGGCATTGTAGAAACCCTTGCCTATCTTGGTAGCCTTGTTTCGTTCTGCCTTGATGTTTCGTTTGTACTCGTCGGTCAAGTCCTTCATGTTCTTAACCTGTACCCAACCTGTTTCGCCGCCGTTCTCCATAAACTCCTTGAAGTATCTCTGAATCTTGTCGTTCATATCCAAGGTGCCGTTACGATACTTGGCAAACAAGCCGAAACCGCCTGTGTCCTTGAAGTCGCTCAACTTAGAGTTTCTGATGCCCTCAATGATACCTACCTGTGCGTAGTACTTTTCAAATACGCCTGTATATCTAGCACCTTCCTTCGCCAAGAGGTTAGAGGAAGCAAACTCAAAGTCTCGAATCATGTTTCTCATCACGAACTCTGGATTATAAGATGTGCAAGTCTGTGCCATGAATCTAGAGATAGTTCCTGCAATCTTTCCGATGCCAGTCTCATTCTTATGCTCCAGCAACCCATTCAATGCTTGTGCAGCCCTAGGGTTGCCCTTCACGATGAATGTATGCTTCTTGCCAGCTATCATCACATCCACTATATGCTGCGATTTGTTCTCTGCTCTCTGGAACTTGTACCCAATCTTGCCCCGATGATATACCTGTGTAGCCAAACCCTTAGATTTCAAGTCCATCATTTCGGCGTTGAAGTCAGAGACAATCTGGCTTATCTCGTCAGCGTCGGCACCCTCTGGAATCTCAGGATAACGCTCCACGGTAGTATGAGTGATAGGGTCATCCGCATACCACACCTTCGTTTCCGTCACCAGATTGTTGTTGGAGTTGTTTCTTACGAATCTAGCAAAGGCTTGCTTGATGGCATTCTTGCCACCGTTGTTGATGGCACGGTTTCCCATCGCACCAATCTGAGCCAACACGTTAGTCTCGCTCAGATACTTGTGCCCCCTCGCTCTCATCAGCGTACTGCCGATATAGCTCTTAGGGTCTCCATTCTCCGTGATATAACCATAGGTGTCTTCTGCCGTAGCCTCGTCATACTTTCTCAGTGGCACATACCAGTTGAACATCGCCGATACATGACCGTGCAGCTCCTTGCTGATAAGACCGTTCTTATAGTCGCAGTCGATGGCATACTGAGTAGCAGCCTTCACCTTATTCCAGTAGTCAGCCACAGAGCCTTTCTTGATGTCATCCATCTTGCTCTCAGAGTCCATCACGCTCATGATAGCCTCTCCGTCATCGTATGGGTCGGAACTCTTCTCGATTTCCTGAATGGCATGAATACCCGAATAGTCGTGCTCGCCAGCATCATACTTATGTTCGCTATCCACGTAGGTACGGATGAAGTCATCCATGCTCTCATAGTACTCCTTCAAGTCGATGTCGCCACGCTCCAGCTTCTCGTCCAGACTAGCCTTCTCATTGTCCCAATCAAACTCAATGGTGTCAGCCACCTTCTTCTGCTTCTCGTCCTTGCGCATATCCTTCAAGGCATCACGCACATACAAGATACGGTTGCGCTCCAAACCGTGCTTGGTAATCATGTAGAGGTTGAAGTTTCTTATCTTCTCATCGTCCTTCTTGCCCTCAAAGGCATCCAACACGCTAGCCATCGCCTTGTCAAGAGGCTTCATCACGTTGCGCTCAAACATCTGAGCGGCGTTGCTCATCGCTCCCTGCATCGTATTTTGAAGGATATAAGGATTCTCCGAAGAAGCAATGTCCTCAATCTTTACTCCAGGCACAATAGCCGTCATGAGGTTCTTGAGCGAAAGCATATTGTCCATATAGCTCTCGGTGAACATATAGCCGTGCGCATTCAGCGAACGATGGTATCTGTCAAGAGCCGTACCTGCTGATGGGGTAGTGCGGAAGTGAACCTGACCGTCCGTTGCCTCTTGGTACTCAGCCTTCGGCAAGTCGCCCAAGTCCTTGTAAATCTTGCCGTCATTGTTATAGAACACACCATCATGAGCGATAACGCTAGGCACATCCTCATGATCGAGACGGTATTTCACCGCATTGGCACGCATTCTATAATAAGGGTCGTTAGGATTCTTCTGCAAATTCTTGCTCAACCAGAGCAGATACTTTACATCCTTGGTGTTAGGAGCCAAGCGATAACCGATTTCGTGGAAGAAATCAGATACCTTATTCTTGATGCTGTTCCATAGACCAGCATCACCTCTGCCTTCCTCGGCAAGTCGGGCGATACCTTCCTCGATGGCATCATAGATATTGAGAGGATTGTATTTGCGTTCCTCATCCACCAGCTTCTTCAAGCTAGCATACTCAGGCTTGTCAAGGTCATACCACACATCACGCAAGAACTTATCATAGTCCTTACCCATCAGCTCACGCATACCTTTATGTCCGACAACCTCATGCCAGATAGTCTTCTCAGCCGTATAGCGGTCGTGGATGTTAGGCATATAGAGATGTACCTCGCCAGTCTTCTCGTCATACCAGCCAGTGATTCTCTTTCCTGCCTCTATAGCAGCCTTGGCTTCGGCGTTGTTGATTTCGTCAACTGATGAAACCATCTTCACCTTGCCCCCCACCTTCTTAGCCACGTTCACCACATGGCTCTCCACAGAAGCGACAGGATAACCACCTTCGCCGTTCTCGGTTCTGAAATGGGTGCCACCATTCTTGCCCCAAACCTTGTGAGCGTCCTTGGTCATCTTCACGTTCACGAACTTGGCTTGTGGATATTTTTCTTCCAACTCAGCCATCTGCTTCAAGAATTTCTCCTTGACATCAGGGTTCTGCTTGCCCTGTTCAACGGTCGTGATAGGCACGCCCAATTTAGCGAGTTCTGCCAATTGGTTAGGGGTAACCACATTCCAAGGGATAGCCAATCCTGTACCTCTCAGTTGGTCGGCTATTTTCTCAGCTACCTCCTCGTCTGGCACGATTCTCACAGCCTTTCTCCATCTAGAGAGCATCACGCTTCTCTGTCTGTCCTTTGGCAGAAGACTGTTCACGGTTCCCGAAGTCCAAGGCACTAAGCCCACTGAGTCCTTTGCACCCTCAGCATGATAGCCGCTAGTCTTCTCGCTTTCTGGAATATCCCATTCCACGACCTTGATGTTACCTCTAGCGTAAGCACCCGAGAATTGGTCGTTCATCACAGAAGTGGAAGTGTGCATGTAAGGATTGTAGGCTGCTGGCACTGGACCTTCTCCTGCTCCAGGGTTCTTGTCGGTCTTCACAAGTTGGAACTTACCGTTCTTTACAAGGTCTGGTCGCTCATCGGCACGCATCCAAGCCCCAATCTCAGTTGCATCGGTACGTTTGCCGTCAATGATAGCAGCCATAGGAGAGTACAGTTTGCCGTCCACCTCCTGCATACCGCTATACATTCTGAAAGTCTTTTCTTTGTTGAGGCGGTCTAGCTCGTCCTTGTCTTCAACCCTGTAGGCGAAACCATTTTCATTAATGTCATTCATGGCGATGTCATCAATCTTTTCGTTGAAATCGTCCATGATGTCATTGAGAGCCTTATCCATCTTGCTCTTGTCAGAAATCTCAAAGAGTTTATGCCAAGCGTTCTTGACGGCTTGCCACAAGGAGTTATCTCCACGGTTGCGCAATTCTTTGACTGCGTTCATGATTCGCTCTCCAAGAGAAATGTCAAGTATCTTTCGCTGCTTGCTATCAGCCATTTCTGCGGCAAACTCGTATTCATCTTTGCCACCATAGTTGCGTCTGTTTCCTTCCTCCCAAACGATTCTTCCGTCAGCCTTAGCCTTATTGTAAATGTCAATAACGGTCTGTACTGCTTCTATCTGCTTAGGGGTAAGCATACCTTCTGCCTTACCCTCCTTGACAAGATGGATGGCACCCATGGTAGCTTGGTGAATCAACTCATGCAAGATAGTATGAGCAGCTTCTTTAGATGTAATGTTTGTGCTAGTGAGGGTATCTATGAAAAGATTGATGTCTCGTTCAGGTGTCGCCTCGCCAATATTACCTCTTTTATCGCCCTCATCCAGACCGCCAAACTCTACTCCAAGTCGCTTGGCTATATTGCTCGCCTTCTCAAAGAGTTCTCTTTCGCCTCCTTCTGCTCCTTGATTTGTCGCCTCAAAGAGTCTAGATATATCTGCAAAAGAGGCTTTAGCCATTCTTCGCAATCCATAGCCATCTGCGAGAGCTTTGGCTCGAATTTCTCGATAGTCCATTTCTCTCCTTGCGGCAATTTTGGCAGCTTTAAGTTCAGCTCTTTTAAGTCGTACAAGATGTGTTCTACTTGCTCGTTCTCTATCTCCAAAAGTTCGTTCCCAGAATATACATTCATGTTCTAATCCGTTTAATTCATTAGTAATCTCAGAAGCTTTGTATTTGGAGAAAATAGAGGTATAATAGTCAAGGTGTCTGTCAAACTCGGCTTTATCCTCGTCCGACAAGTCTTTTCTAGCCTCATTTGCTCCATCATCATACTTCTTTTCAATCTGCGAAGATACAGTTTTATCTACATCTTCGGGAATAATGCGCCCATTTTTAACATCTTTTGCATCCTTGGCAGATGAATACTGCAAGCCACGCTCCTCACGGAAGTGGGTTCCGCCGTCCTCAGATGTCTTTCTCTCTTCCTTCACCTTTACGCCAAGGTTAGAGAGACGAGCAAGTGCAGGTCTCAGCTGGTCTGGATTCAAGATACCGAGCATAGAGTTACCTCTGCTCTCAAAGTTATTTCCGTTCACCATACTCAGCAAGTCTTGGTCTAGGAAGAACTTGCCACCCTTCGCCTTGCTCTTAGGCACACGTAGCTCATAGTGGGTTCTACCTGTATAGATGTCGTGCTTGTAAGTTATCTTTACACTTTCGTCAGAAGAAACAATCTCATCTACGCCGCCTTCAAATGAAGGCTTTTCTAGCGCATCAGCTTTTGCCGAGATAGGCACCTCATTGCTGAGGCTCTTTGGCTCGAAGCGGTCTGGCATCAAGATACCAGTCTTTATCTCGCCGTCCTCGGTGGTGTACTTCACAAGCTGACCGCCCACGCCCTGCTGCTTGGTATCAATCAAGGCTTGCATCAAGTTACCAGTGATGATGTAGCCATCCTTGCGGCTCTCGTTGCTCACCAGTCTATCCCAGTTGCTTACATCCATACTGAGCACTCTCAGCTGCTTGTCGCCGACACCCGAAGCCTGTCTAGTCAGTCGGTCGATGGTAGCGATGATGTCCGCTTTGTTCTCACCTGCGCCCACCTTGCCAGCGATAGGGAAGGTAATCTTTCTTCTACCGTCAAGGGTAGCGAACGATACCGAAGAAGCGTTAGGCGAGAAATTATCCGTCACTTTGATGTCTATCAGTCTACCGTAGCTGTTGCCGAAACCGCTAATCTCGTTAGGGTTATTCATATCCACAGGCAGAACATAGGCATCCTCGGTGTTGAAGGTATCAAGTACACGGTCGAACATTTCAGCCTTAGCCTTCAAGTTCTTCACCACATCGTTCAGCTTGTCTTTCTCCTGCTTATAGATGTTGTCGTACTGGAAGCCAGCCATCTTCTCTATCTGCTCATCGCTCATGCCAGAATCTTTCTGTCCCTTCTTGGCATCCTTTTGGTATTTCTCCTTAGCCTTGGTGGCAGTCTTTATGGCACGCTCCTCATACTTTTGTGTCTCGGTGGCAATCTTCTCATCGAAGTAAGCCTTCACCTCAGCTTTCTTAGCGTCACGGTATTCGTCCCAACTCTTGCCACCAGTCAGTCCGTCCTGTGCCTTCTTCACCTCCTCGGCTTTCATAGGCTTCTTCAAGATAGCCATGTTCACCTTTTCTATATAGGTGTTGTCGGCGAAGGCATTGTCACCGCCTGGCTCTGCGCCTTCCTTCCATACCTCCTTGCCGATGGTCTTTGCTTTCAGTGGCAACTCGGTAATCTCCAAGTCGTTCTCGCCCATTTCGTTGAGGCGTTGAATCTCGTTAGCGTACAGCTCGCCGATTTCGTTCAGCATTTTTTCCTGCTCATCAACCTTCAAGAGTGCCATTCTACCGAGCAACTTGCTAGCGTCGGCACCAGCTTCGCCACCGCCTAGGCTCTCGCTCTTGGTGATAACAAGTCGCTGAGGGTCGATGGATGTCAAGTCATCGCCGTAGGTCTTTTCCCAACCGAATGGGTCTGCCATGCGAGAATAGAGGTCTAGGTGCTCTGCCATATACTCTCGTACCACCTTGTCGCCGTATTTGTTGGTGATGTCCTGCACCTCCATCTCGTTGAACTTGCTCTTCTGCGAACTGGTAGTATTGGCATCCAATGACTTCAACTTAGCCTTGAACATCATCAGCAGTCGCTGCTCGGCAGGAATCAGAGATACCACATACTCGTATGCACCTCTTGCTACCTGTCCTGTTCGGTCGATACGACCACGCATCTGCACCTCATCATTCACATCAAGTTGCTGTTGTGCCACTATCATAACACGCTTTCTTTGGTCGCCGTACTTACTAGAGGCGTGGAGCGAGATACCAGTGGCTGCACTCTTATTCAGAATCAGCGCATCTATCTGACCGTCATTAAACTCTCTGGCAAGCTTCTTCTTGTCTGTGTCCGAACGCTTTACCTTCGTTACGGTGCCGTTCTCGTTATACACAAACTCGGTTTGTCTACCTGTCAGCTCGCCTACCTTGTAGCCAGCTTTCTCCAGTTCGTTCTTAATGACATCAATAGGGGAGAGTGAAAGACCAGTGCTAGTCTCCTTGATTTTCTTTTCGAGTTCACGATAAGCGTTTACAGCATCATCGCCCAAGTCTTCCAACCGAATGTAACCACTGCTGCTTTCGTCCTTGGCATTCTTCGATGTGTATCTCAGAGTTCCCTCCAAGCCCTTTCTCAGCGAAGTTCCCAAGTCAGGAGCATCCATTTCCTCGCCGATGGCAAAGCCGCCAGTCTGCGATTCGTTGGTGTTGTTCAAAGCGATAACTGGCTTCATGCCCTGCTTCAAGTAGTCGATGGCACGCTCGGCGGCAGACTTGGCTTTCAGTGAGAGGAGTACCTGCTGCACGGTGTTGAACGCCTTGCTAGCAAATGGCACGTTCTTGATACCGAGTGCCTCCGTTCCTCGCTTGATACCCATGCTTGCTTGCATGGCAGCCATAGCCTCGTTTTGGTCTTCCACGTAGTGGCTCACGTAAGTTCTTTGGAAGTTGATAATATCATTAAACAAACCGATGATACTATCATACTGTTCTCTCTGTTCCTGTACCTTTTCAGGTTCGTCAATAGCCTTCCAGTCGATGGTTACGCCTGTCATATCACGCTCACGGCGAATCATCTGACCGCACTTAGTCAGAGTCTGCGACATGATTTCCTGCAAGGTGGCACCGCCACGCTTCACTGCGTCAATCAGTTCCGATGGCTTCATGCCAGCCTCACTCATAGCTGTGCGCAAAGCATAGATAGGCATATTGTCTGGTCGCTTGGCGAAGGTAGCCGAGAAGAAGGTTACGTTCTTCGCCTTTTGAATAATGTGCTGGAAGTAGTTGCCTTGACCGCTGTCACCACCTGCTGTGTGGCTCTCGTCAAGGATGAGGTAACCGTTATCCATCAGTTTCTCGATGGCATCTCGCCTTCTTTGTCCGCTAAGGGCTGCTGCGCCAAAGCTCTTTCCCTTGGCTAGCTTTCTTTCCTTGCGTGCGCCGTTCTCGTCAAACTCATAGACACCGTTGCTTACTTGGCTGTAGGTCGTAAGCACGTAGTCGTAACCATCAGGTAGCTTGCCGTTCTTTTCGATGTAGTCGAGCACTCGCTTCTTCTCTTTCTCAGATGGCTTAGGATAAACCACCTGTCCCTCAGAGTTTGTCACGGAAGCCTCTTTATCGCTACCTAAAATAAATGGGCGCAGTTCTGGGCTACCAATATCTACCAAGTCACGATATACATCACTCAGCAATCCTGCTGTCTTGGTGAAGTAAACAGGAATCTGCTTATTCTTTATAGCATAACGAATAAAGGATGCAGCCTGTCTTCCCTTACCAATACCTGTTTGGTCGCCGATGATAAAGGCTTTTCCCTGCTTGGCTTGGCGCAAGGCGAGCGCAACGGAATCCACCTGCTCAGCTGCAAGATGAGAATACAAGTCTTCCTTATCATTGTAGCCTAGCTCGTCCACTAAGAACTGGTCGGCATCGCCAAGTTTCTTAAGATTATTGTCTACCGCCTCCTGTTGGTCGGCTGGCATCACAGATTTCAGAGTGAAAGGATTCTCACTCTTTGGGGCGTATGTTACTTTCTCCGTACTTAGTCCACGTACGGCTCCGTCCATCCGCTGTAGTTGTCCCCGTGGTCGCCCTCCGCTCCCTCGTCTGGTAGGTTCATCAGCA
>ERZ1026862.648-NODE-648-length-23041-cov-81.460019_pt1 | contig 23041 bp, 25 predicted proteins | sample MGYA00380161_ERZ1026862 | MGnify/ENA primary metagenome ERZ1026862 (study PRJEB33269, sample SAMEA4719797) | human gut metagenome | biome: human-associated habitat; feature: organic feature; material: feces | place: Cameroon | collected 2013-10 ... | reverse complement strand
GATAATGCTTCACGAAGCGTAAGTTGCGCAAACTCATTCTGAGATAGCGATGAAGCTTGCCTTCATTCTCCTTGCTTCCAAGTCGAGTGTCATACTGACCGAAGTTGCCACCTTGCATAATTTCAGCCAACAAAAAACGACCTTCATTCACATCAATAGGTGCAATCATTTTCTCCTCTGGTAACCCCAATGTTTCATGCAGCACATACATTACAGCTCCTGCAAACTTCCACAATCCAAGATGCTTCAGTTCTCTCTGCAAAGTATCCCTAATTACTAATAACTCTTCTTTATTCAATACATAGTAGTAGTCTATTAATTGACGTAAGCCAATACCTTCAGTGAACACATGGCGATAGAGATGGGAGAGGATATATATGACATTAAAGCTCGTCGTTGGCATTGTAATTTCCCCATATCCATCTGGCAACGTAACGACATTCGAGCATTGCAAATCCATCACCTCCTTAAACCATTTTTGCATTCTGAGGTTATGAACAGGGAAGAACATATACGAAGGTGTGAAATGTACCTCAATCGCAGTCTTCATTACCGGGAAGTCAACATGGTGATAACGCATCACCTGATTCGGACACACCTTATTTATATATTGCATCAGCCGATTTCTGCCACCATTGAGGTAAATGTCTATATCCCCAGAAGTTCGCATATAAGGGTCGGGATAAAGCAAAGCGTTACCTTGACCTTTCAAGATGCAGTTGCGAAATCCTTCCTGCTTAAACTTTTTACACACTTTGTCGGAATCCAGAAACAACCGTATGTTCTGCTGTCGTATCTTCTGAGCCATTCCCATCCATTGCATCAGCAATCCTGCATCAGGAGCCAGTTCCTTAGGTAACTGCTTGATGCCATGAAACAGAACTCCTGTCAGAGCCTGCTTCTTGGCAATGGCATACAGCACATTCCAATCCGCCTCCTTCAAGGAATCAGGTATTTCCTTGGCAGAACCAATGCAGAATCGCAAGAAATCAAAGAAAATCTTTTGTTGTTTCAACATAAAGCTGTACTTTTGCACGCATGAAACAAGCCATACGCATCATATTATCCTACATAGCAGCTATCATCCTCCTTCCGATAGCCTTGCTATGTAAGTTCTTCCGAAGAAAGTAATCCTACTTTTTTCGGAAAGGATCCTTGTATATTCCCAAGAGCTGCTTACCGAAGTAATAGAAGAACTGCATGTCATCCACGAAGTAACGCTTAAAGAGGCGCTTTGGTTCCTTCATGCAACGATACAGCCACTCCATACCAATCTTCTGCCAAATCTTAGGCGCACGTTTCAATGTTCCAGCCTCGAAGTCAATGGTAGCACCCGGAGCCATGAATACCTTTACTCCAGGCATTTTATCACGATACTTAATAATCCATTTCTCCTGTTTAGGCGCACCCACGCCAACGAGTAGAACATTTGTACCACTCTCGTTCACGATGCGAACCAACTCATCACATTCATCCTCATGCTTCTCGAAGCCAAAGGAAGGAGAATGAGCACCAACCACCATCTGGCGACCTACCTTCTCATTGATACGTTCCATTGCCTTGGCTGCAATACCCTCCTTAGCACCAAGCAGGAAGATCTTGCAGTCTGCATCATCCTTATGATACATATAATAAGATGTGAAGAAGCTGGAACCCGGAATCGCTTCCTTGATTGGAGTCTTCAACAACTTACCGAACAGGTAGAGAATCTTGCTGTCACACACCACCCATTCCGACTTCTGGTACACATCATAAAACTCCTTGTCCTTCTGAAGTTTAATCAGATGGTCAAGATTTGGGGTCACAAAAATACCCTTCTTCAAGTTCTCTCGTATGGATCATCATAAAAATTAAGCTTCTTTATCCACGAATCTATGCAGATGCCTCCACTTAGATTTTGTCCACCAAATCCTTGATGGCACTTACCAACTCTGCATTATGTGACACCCAAGGCTTGTATTCATGATGCTTAGCTTCTTCGATAGCCTCTTCTAATTTCGACAAATCTTCAACCACTACGACATCAAACTTTTGCTTCATCAGTTCCGCTATCTCCACCTGATGGTTATCCACATGCTCACCATATTTCTTCAGTCGTGGTACGATGATAAGAGGCTTCTTGCGTTTCATGCAAGATATGATGCTGTTTACACCACTATGTGTAATCACTAATTGCGCCTTGTCTATCAACTCGTCAAATTGAGCAGCAGGAATCAATTCATAGTGCGAAAAATTTGGTTCGACCTCATATATGGAAGACTGCATCACTATCTCTTCTGGCTTATACAAGCCACACTCTACCAATCCGTTCAATGCCTTTATGAGGCGATTGAACGGAAACTTCTGGGTGCCGAGCGGCACAAACAACTTAATACACTGTTCCATGATATATTGCTTTTGGATAAACACGCTTCATCTCTTCCCACTGCACAAAGAAATAGTCGGCGAATGGATAGACCATCTCTCCAGTCACAGACTTGTTGTCCAATTTGGCAAAAGATTCTACATATATCACCTTTTTGCCAAGCATCTTTCCAAACTTACATGTTGGGTAAGATGCACCAGCCCCTGTGGTGATAATTACATCAGGATTTTCCTTGACAAGGAAAAAAAATGAAGCTATAATGTTATACGCAAACTTAAACAGGAAACTGATACTCTTACGTTCCTGCTGCACCAAATAATAATGCTTATATTTCTCAACAATTGCCATAGAAGCTACATTTTTCTCTGTCACGATATAAAAATCATTATCCTTTACAGCAGGAAGCAACTGCATCAATTCCATAAAATGACCACCACACGATGATACTAAACAAATCTTCTTTTTCATGAATCAAATTTCTTTAATTATTCAATGCTAACATTTCGTCTGTATAATTCTAGAAATTTACCACTATTCATAACCATTTTACGATTCACTCGATTTTGATACCAGACGCCGAAAGGCTTTACATAAAATCTCAATAATTTCACTGTTGGTCTCAATATTCTCTTCACTATACTTTTTGGATTATGCCAAGCCCCCATGCCATGATGGATGCAATATCCAGCATTACGACTAAAGGTAGCAGAATCAAAGTAATTGCGAGGATAGATAAAACATCCCTCCGAAAACTCCTGATACTTTCCATTCAGTCTGAAGTTAGGATAGAAATCCAGCAACGCTTGGGTAAAGTAGCCATTGTTAACCACCTTTTGCTTCTTTCTCAAAAATCCTTCCAACATATCAAGCAGATATTTGATAAAAGGATGTCGAGGTTGAACCATGATGAAGGCTGTGCTTACAATATCATCGTATGCATAACCTAGTATCAGCTGTGCGTCATAAAAAGCTTTAGGAAGAGGCTTAACCACTTGAATGTCCGTGTCAAGATATATTCCCCCATGTTCATATAAGGCTTTTAGCCTTACATAGTCTGAAACAAATGCCCAGTCCTTGTTTTCTGCCAAGAACTTAAGAAGTTCATTTTCGTCGATATGGGAATTGCTTTCATTCCAGCATATTATCTGGTTATCACCAAGTTTCGTAAATGATTTAACACATTGGTTTAGGATATGGCTTAAATTTGCCCCCCCATACCAACAGTAATGAATGATGTATGGTATGCTCATTATTTATAAATTCTATTTTTTATTATTCTAAACAAGGATGCAGGACATGCATATACTATGAAATATGTCAAAAATTTACGCATCAGAGACTTTTGGTATTTATTCAAGCTTTTACACAATGGCTTGAAAAAATTACGAGCTTGAGAAGTGTACATCATATCCCATACGAAATGTGGAAAACTAGAATTATAATCTATATGCCATTTTCCCAATGCATTATGTGTAACTTCATTTTTATCAAAATCAGACATCATATTAGGTACACCAACAAACTTATACAATGGCCACTTAACAGAGAAATCTCTTTCATATGGCAAACGTTGGTACTCTAAAGGATGAGGATAATAATAACACAGCCTGTCTTTATTACCATTTACAATAATTGAAAGATGCTCATAGCCAAAATACTGATCATTATAATAAGGGATTCCCTTGTTCCATCCATCTTTTCTAAAAATCAAAGAAGAAATAAAGCCCAAAGAAATGGTAAATCGTTCAATAAATTTATCAACTGGATAGACTTTTTCCTCATCTAAAGAAAGTTTATCCTCTTGTACATATAAATTTCTCATCCCATACTTGGTGTCCTTTCCTGCCAATCTATTGCAGTGGATGATTCCAACCCCAGGATTTTTCTCGATAATCTCTAGCATGGTATCTGTAAAAGAAGGGAAAGGTATATCATCGTCACCCCACAAGACTACGTATTCACCTATTGCCTCACCAACTGACCGAATAAGGCTTTGCCCGACTTCTACATACTCGTCAAAATACTTATATCTGATAAAAGGATATTGAGATAATAACGACTTCACATACTCATCTGTCTTGTCCTTCGAGGCATTGCAGCAGATGACAAGCTCCACCTTATCTAGGTTCTTCTGAACCTGAGGTATAACATAAGCTAGAGTTCTTTTCAAGTATTCATACCTGTTCAAAGTAGGTATGACTATAGATAAAACTTTTCCATTCTCCATATATCCTAATCTATCTGATATGCGATGGTATCTGCTGGATCATACAACTTATCGGTATAAGCCAACAGGATAAAATTCTTGTTACTATTGTTTACAACTATGTGCGCCACATTGTTGGGAATGAAAACAGTCTGAGCCTTTTCGAAAGGCATCTCGATGTCTCTGCGCTCATGTGTCTCCATATCCTCCAATTTCAAGATGGCACTGCCTTCTATGATAGTGAACCATTCCACTGCCTCTGGATGGTAATGACCACCCTTAGCCTGACCTGGTTTGCCCATGGTCAGATAAACCTCACCTGTATGAGAAGGAATATCCTCCTCTGTTCCTGTTATTGCCTTCAGGAACCAGCCTCGATCGTCTGCAATGAGACGACGAGGTATGATTCTTACTTTATCTATTTGTGACATATACTAAAAATTAATAAGTATCAATTACATCTGTTATCTTAATACTTGCCTCAAAACCAGTGGCTTCATGAAGTTTCTTGCCATCCAGTGCCAAGTACTTCATGCCCACGTCGGCACGCTGCACACTCCCAAAGCAACCTTCTGGCACTTCCTTGCCCATGGCATGATGTATCTCCGTGACAATTTCCTTGACTGTCACGGTTTCCTTGCCTTGTATATTATACAAGCCAGAAGGCAAGTTCTTCTCAAACGCAAGGGCTAGCATTCTTGGCACCTCACTTACATGCACATACTGGCGAGTCTGGTCGCCTGCCGTAAAATGAAGTTCCTCACCATTGTGAATAGCATTGATTACGTATGGTATCAAACGCTTTGGATTTTCACCTGCACCATAAATCGTTGGGATATAGAAATGCCAGTGTGTGAAATCATGCTTGTATGAAGAAACGAAACTACTCAACATACGCTTACTCACAGTATAGTCATTAGGAGCTGGACAAGTAGAAGTGAGAACATCTTTTTCCGTAAAGAAACGCTCTTCATGAGTCTCACCCATCTCAAAGACACTGCCGAAAGTAACGAAACGGCCTTTATATCCAAGTTCCTTCAACTTATTGCAGATGGTGACAGGAGCTGTAACATTGAGGTTATAAATCAGGTTGAAACCTTCCTTGAGGTTTGCCTGAATACCAGCACCAATCGCATAAACAATGATGTCAGAAGTCAGCAAGCCAGAGCAATCCAGTTCCGCATCCATCAAGTTTACCTTATAGAAATTGTCAAACTTATGGGCAGTTGGTTCATCCAGTCCATACATATCCAGGTTCCATCCTGCTTCATTAGCATATTTGGCAATGGCAGTAGAAAGGAAGCCATTGGTTCCTAAAATTGAAATTTTCATTATCCTATGAATTTATTGATTTCCTCCACACAGAGGTCATATACATTTTCTGTCTTGTATCGCTTATACCAGTCAGAGGTAAGCATGGCACACTGCTTGGCATTCAGTCTTGGCTTCCATCCCAAACGAGTCTTTGCCTTATTGATATTGAGCATCAAAAGATTTGCCTCATGGAGGGCATTCGGATCAGAAACATCCTTCAACTCACCAAAACCGAAATTCTCAACGATAGCAGAAGCAACTTCCCAAACGGTCAATACACTATCAGCTTCCGGGCCAAAGTTCCATCCTTCACAGTAACCTGTAGGATCATTCCACATTTTCTGAGCCAAGAGCATATATCCAGACAATGGTTCCAAAACATGCTCCCATGGACGAACAGCCTTTGGAGAACGGATATCAATCACCTTGGTTGTTTCCAAAGCCCGAATACAATCAGGTATAATGCGGTCTTTTGCCCAGTCTCCACCACCGATTACGTTACCAGCTCTTACAGACGCAAGACTCACGGTATGCTTCTTTCCATAGTCAGCAGGATTAAAGAAAGAGCGTCTCCATGACTGTATAGCTACCTCACAAGCCCCCTTAGAAGAACTGTATGGATCATACCCACCAAATGGATCGGTCTCTACATATCCTTCCAACTGCTCATTGTTATCATAGCACTTGTCGGTAGTAATCATCACTCCTACCTTCACACTCTTGGTAGCACGGATAGCTTCCATTATATGAATAGTTCCCATGACGTTCACCTCGTATGTTTCTACAGGAATCTCGTAAGAGAGGCGAACCAATGGCTGTGCTGCCAAATGGAATACTATTTCAGGCTGATACTCTGCAAAGATTTGCTTCATCTTCTCTCCGTCACGAATATCAGCACGAATATCAGCCTTTATCTTTGAACCGATGCCTGAAAGCACAAAGTTATCACGCTCTGAATATGGGTCTAGCCCTACACCTACGACCTCTGCACCCAACTCATGAAGCCAGATGCACAACCAGGAACCTTTAAAACCTGTATGACCTGTTACAAGAACTTTCTTGCCTTTGAAAAATCCATCAAATACGTCTATCATAATTATTTCTGTATTTTTAAATATTACCAGTTAACTTGCGAGCCTCAATAGATGGAACAGAATGTTCCCAACGCTTCCAAGGAGCCTTACCCTCTGCAAGAAGTTTTTCGAGCATGTTCTTCTCACGGATATTATCCATGCACTGCCAGAAGCCTTCATGCACATAAGACATCAATTCACTACGCTTAGCAAGCTCTACAAGGGCTGTCTTCTCGAATACGCAAGAATCACCATCCAATAAATCGAATACCTCTGGCTGCAATACCATATATCCAGCATTGATAGGTGCGCCATCGCTTGCATTCTTTTCACGAAACGACTTCACGGCGAAGTCACCGCTGATGTCAAGCACGCCTTTGTCTTGTGCCATTTTCACTGCTGTCAGTGTTGCCAACTTGCCATGACTTTCATGGAACTCTACCAATTTGTCTATCTCCACATCACACACACCGTCACCATATGTCATTAGGAACGGCTCGTTGCCAACATACTTCTGTATACGCTTGATGCGTCCGCCAGTCATAGTGTTGTAGCCTGTATCTACTACAGTAACCTTCCAAGGCTCCATATTCGTTTGGTGTACAGTCATCTCATTTTTGCCGTTACGGTAGTCAAAGGTGATGTCTGAGTTATGCAGGAAATAGTTGGCAAACCAATCCTTGATATACTCCTGCTTGTAGCCAGCGCATATTATAAACTCGGTATAGCCATAGTAGGCATACTCCTTCATGATATGCCAGATAATAGGCATACCACCGATTTCGATCATCGGCTTTGGCTTGAACTGTGATTCCTCTGAAATGCGGGAACCGAAGCCTCCTGCTAAAAGTACAACTTTCATATTATTCTTTATTAAAAATTTGGTTCTGTATCAATTCTATCAGTCGCTTGCTCTTCACAGGGTGAATTTTCCGTGCGAATAAGCAGTGTGAGTTCTTAATTTGGTCGAAATGCTGTTCTGTCAAGATTACAGGACTTCCAACTTCTCCTTTGTTGTTCCATAAGATAAGTCGCAAGTTGTCATTGACAACATGATGGTCTGTTTTACTATTCAACAGAATAGACTGGAAGATAACTTCATCGGGAGCAAATGTATATTCCACCACCTTGTGGTTTGCCTGAATCCATTCCATGATTTCCTTCACCGCCATTCGGTTGAGAGAAAACCATCCCGAACCTTGGTAATAGTTAGGGAAAGGCCATTTGCGCTTCAAGTGAAAAAATTGTTGTGCTTTGACAAAATACTTCTCCAACTGTCTGTGAAGCATATTGCCCCGATAGTTGAGCATATCGAATAGATGATAATACTGACTGCGGTTGAGTCCGAGCAGATAGCCTTTCTGCGGAGTCAACATCTGGTCTTTGCCATACGACAAATAGTTACATTCACTTTTGGCATCGAAGAACTGATACAATTCTGTCAATGGTTTTATCACTATGTCTTGCCCTGTGAGCATGTGGAAATATCCATTGCTCTTGTCTTGCATGGCAAGCCTCAACAGGTCAAGAATTTGTCGCAACAGCGAATACCCCCCCATTTTGTGGGCTGAGTATGAATAACTTGCACATCATCAGCCTTTGCATAACGTGCCATGAAACCCTTGAAGTCATCGAGATACAGCGGATTGATATGCACATAGATGTTGCTCCGCTCGCCACGCAGCGACTCAACCAAGGTCGCAGCATAATCGGGATTCTGATAGAGTCCTATCAGAAATGCATGTTTATATTGTTTTGTTTCCATTTTCTGGTTATCGTGCTCCAATCATTGCATTAAGCAATTTGAGAGCAAATCGTTTCAATATCAAATAGGCTACATACGAGTAACCAACCGCCAAGGTACAGAAGAACCAAGGCATGAGATAGCAGACAAATCCTGTAGGATGGACAAACTTGAAGAACATGCCTTGCGCATATCCAAGCCAAGGCTCATGAAAGAGGTAAATGAAGAATGATGCCGTGGAAATCCTTACCAGCCAAGTCATATCCCATCTATCCACAGCCGTCCGTATCAGTCGGTACATTAGCATACAGTCTATCACTACAAAGATGTTTCGTGCAAGCGTCTCTTGCGTATCGTAATAGTAAGCGACGAGGTCAACGACGAAGGTTAACAGCCATATTGGCAACAGCCAACTGTACTTTTGCTTATCGAGCAAAAGTACCCCCCCGAATTGCTATTGAGCACCAGCCAGTTACCCATTCCAAAGAAGAACATATCGGCACTACTCAGACACAAAAAATTTTGATGGAAGATAAGGTAATTGGCTGCAAGTAATACAGGAAATCCCCATTTGAGTCTAGTTGCCAAGAAATGAAATATCGGAGTTAATGCCACTAAAAGTATCAGGTTGCGCAGAAACCATAGGGTGCTCAATATAGGCGCTCCGTCTCGTATGTTCCAGAACATCTTCAGATAATCCCATGCCTCAAACTCGGCAATTGGCTTCAGATGTCCTTCGCCACCTTTGAACAAATATCCCAATCCCAACACTTGTTGGAACATAAATGGTATCATGAAACCGATGATACACCATATTATATAAGGTATGACAAGCGACTTGAACCGCTTCTTCCACTTGTTCTGATAGGTGTCCTTCTTCAAGAAGAAGAGATAACCACTGATGAAGAAGAACAATGGTACGGCATTGATTACTATCACACGTGTTAGTCCCTGCATATAAAAGTCAAGTCCAGACAAATGTTCTACTCCCATAGCATTGCGCACATCACAATGTATCATCACTACAAGGATGATGGCAAATCCTTTCAAGAGTGTCAGGGTCTTGCTTTGCTCTTTTGTTAAGACAATCATTTATTTGCTAATTTTAAGAAGTAAGAAAATTAAGTCTATCATTTTGAAGCGAACCATATTGAAGAACAGACGGTGCTTCAACGGCAACAAATGTGAGGGATAGCGCTTGCAGAAAGCTCGTACTTCGGGACATGACACTATATTCATGGCCTCACGTCTCATCATTCCATATCCGTTTGTAGCCACATAGTTCTGTTGTTGGGAGATGCAGGCTCTGATTTTCAGCAACAGGTATCGGTCAAGCCTGTTTCTGAATTGTTCTTCTTGATAGCCATGCCCCAACAGACGTTTTTCCATACTCGCATACTGATACAGTTCTCTTGCAAACCTGTCTGAACGGTATGAACGAGTGAGCGATGTGCCGTTATCGCAATAATAATAGTAGCACCCTGGCACGAAGCCTACCTTGCTGGCGCAAGGCAAGAAGTCGATGTGAAAAATGATGTCCTCGGCTATGAACTCTCGCTCCGAAACAAATTGTAAGTGGTTCTCTTTGATGGTCTTCAATGAATAGATGCCTTTCCACATGGAGGAAAGTATCTTCACATCTGAGTAATACGTAGGTTCTGAGCCTACCATATCCATCAGCACACCATCTACTGCTTTGCGTCCGTCACAAACCTCATAATCCGTCTTTTCTTGCCTCTGACGCATATGCTGCTCGTCCTTATAGACATTATATCCACAGAAACAAGCGTCCAACTTATTCTTGCTGGCATAACCATAAAGGTCTTCAAACATATGGATATCCACAAAGTCGTCGCTATCAATGAAGGCGACATATTCTCCCTCGCATACTTCCAATCCTGAGTTTCGGGCAAATCCCAGTCCGCCATTCTTCTTGTGTACCACCTTTACGTTAGGATATTTAGCCTTGTATTCCTCACAAAGCTGGGGACAGTGATCTGGCGACTCGTCATCCACCATCACAATCTCTATATCCTTCAAGGTCTGACCAAGAAGCGAGTCCATACAGCGTTTGAGGTATTTCTCTACGTTGTAGATGGGAAGTATGATACTTACTTTTACCATACACGTTTATTTTAAGTGTGCAAACATTGAGTTTTTGTCAGTGATGTTATGTCTCCAATCCAACTTATGAAATCTTCTTGCCTTCAGCATAGCATCCAATCTATCTTTGTCGTATGGTTTCGACAGGTTCATCAGCAACTCCAAACAGTCCAAGTTGTCCTTAGGAAGCGAATCTATCTGTTTCATCACGTATTCATTATTGAGATAGATAGTTGCTATGAGGTAGTCGGTCAAGAAATAATCTATCAAGGCATCGTTTTCCTTAAAGTAAGCCAAGAGTGCTTTATATACGAATGTCGGCATAACCTCGTTTGGAGCTGCCGCCACCATAAACGAAGACCAACGATAACCGTCAAGCACATAACGTGGATTGCCTGTGGCATGGCGGATGCTGTAAAGCGACATCGGCCATGAAGTGATTGACTGACTCACATAGATGGTTGCGTCCAGCCAAATGCCACCCTGTGTGCTCAACAGTCCGAAGCGGATGATGTCCGACAGATAGGCTAAACATTTCACCTTGTTCAGTATCTTCTCCTCTATCTCCTTGGGGATGTCTATATATTCCCTAAAATTATCCTTTGACAGCATAATCACAGGATGCTTCCCAGCATTACGCTTGACTGAGGCAATGCATTTTTCCACGATAGGCGGACAGTCATCAAAGCCTTGCCACCACATCACCCATATTGGGCAATCGGGTGAAATTTCATTTGTTGGATTGGTTGGTTTCCTGTTGGAGTAATCAACAATAAGCTGATTTACCCCCCCATTTTGCTGAGGCTACCTAATATGGCTTGATGCCTCGACACGCCATATTTCTTCAGAAAAGGGCATAGGGCATACCAATATGCCATCAGTGGATTGAAGAAATGAAGCTTGTTGTGATACTCGAATGCCACCTTGGGAAGCATTCGCTTTATTTTTGTTGTTAGTCCCATAATATCACCGAAAGATTGTTAGATATAAATCTTAAATCTGTTTTGAAGGAAGTTCACTACCTTGACAATGAGGATAGAGAAATCAAGCTGAGAATTGGGAACTTTCCATATCTTTCTTAATTCATCTTCCACTTCCTTTGAAGAATAGTGATTCTTCAAAATTTCATTTTTGTTATATGCTCTAACTAAGAAACGGTGCAGACCATCCAACAAATTATGCGAGCACAAATAATTATACGTTTCCAATTCCTCTTTGTGATTGGTTCCGTTAAGAGTCATTTTTGACGTTGTGGTAGAAGAATAACGACGGAAGTAGTTTAGCAACTCGTCAACGATAGCCACACGCCCCTGTTCTGCTATCAGAATCCAAAACATGCGGTCGCCACTTCCTTTATAGTGGGTGTAAATCTGATTGAGGTTTACTGCAACGTCTTTCTTGAACAAGGCACAGCTGGCATTCTTGATATGGTTGCCAAATTCCATATATCTCTGGATGTAATCTTTCCCATCAAGATGCACTGTTCGTTTCACGTTGTTGGCTGGCTTATGCTGATTGCCATGCTCGTCAATGAACATAGACAAGGAATAAGCCAATACGAGTTCCTTGTCTATCTCAAATTCATTGACCAACTTTTGCAGCAACTCCGGCGAACAACTATCGTCACTCTCTGCTATCCATATCAGTTTGCCTTTCGCCAAGCTAAAACCTTTAGCCCACTGTTTGAATGTAGAGCCACTGTTTTCCGTGTTGTACACGATGTGGCTCACATACGGATTGCTTCTGTATTTTTCTATTACCTCTCGGCTATTGTCCTTTGACACATCATCCAAGATGATGACTTCAAAGTCCTTATAGCTTTGATTGAGTACACTTTGTATTCTTTCATCCAAATACAATTCGTGATTGTAGTTTGGTATAATTACACTAACTTTTGGATTTTCCATTTTCTTTTTTATAATGTTACTTCTCCATTATCTCATTTTCTGAAAGAAGCGGAGTTTTGTTCTTCTGTCGGAGACTTAGCCTTCTGCGTCTAGATAATCCTTGATTTGAAGAGATAAAGCTTCGGAAAATACTTGAACAGAAAAAGTTTTAAGCTGCTTGAGAACTGACGTCCTTTTCGGAATATACGAATTTCTCCCCTCAAAATTTTGTCCACAAACAGACAGTCTTGTGGGCGTTTCTCTCGCAGCACAGGATATTTCAGCATCTGGTCGCAAGCGTGAATCACCTTGCCTTCAAGTATGGGTACGATATTTCCTTTCATCATAGGATTCCACTTGTTCAAGTCTTCCGTAATCTCCACCATATTATATAGCTCGTCAAAGAATAGTCTGTTTACCGAGGTCGCTGTCTGATGGCAAATGCTCTGCGCATTGTCACGGTAATAATAATGTGCATGAGCAGACACTGCAAGCAGTTTGTCGCTGTCGTACAAATTCTTTACATTGTTGTACATGAACAGATAGTCCTCGTTGTTACGACCTTCACGGAACATAGTCTGTATAAACTCTCGCTTATAAAGTTTGTTCCATACGGTCGCATCCATATTCATGCCCAAGAACAACTTCATGTATTCTGAGAAAGACATTGTATCTCCGTCCTTGTACTCATACGTTCCCACCTTATAGGGCGTGAATACACCATCGGTGTTGCGGATGATGGGCGAAGATACCACCATCGTCTTCTCGTTCTGCATCATCACTCGCATCAAGTCCTCATACATGGTCTCGTCCACATAGTCATCGCTGTCAACAAAACCAATATACTCACCTTTGGCTACAGCCATTCCTGCATTGCGAGCGGAAGACAGACCACCATTCTTCTTATGGACAACTTTTATACGAGCATCCTTCTTAGCCCACTCGTCACACTTACGAGGGCAAAAGTCTGGCGAGCCATCATCCACAAGGATTATCTCCAAGTCCTTGTATGTCTGGTTGATGATAGACGGGACACACTCGTCAAGGTATTGTTCTACCTTGTAGATTGGTATTATTATTGAAATCATGAAAGTTATTTTACTTTAACAAATGAAGACTTCTGAAATTCGCTATATCGGAGAAGTACAATAAAAATGACCTCATAATACGTCACTTCAATTCCGACTCCTGTTGTAAGGGTTTTCATTAACAAAAATGATATCCAAATCCAAATCTGCTTATATTGTCTTTCTCGAATTATTACAAACAGACCTATAATAAATGCAGCCAAAGTACAAATGACACCAATCATTCCCCTGTCCATCATGATAGGAAGCCACATTCCTTCTGCACCAAACAATCCTGCTTCACCACCACTGTTCAAAAGATTACCTGTAAAAAAGAGGCCATTACCAAACCAAAAATCTTGTGCCATATAGAAGAAAGCTATCTCCCATTGACCTTCACGCATATCGGAAGAACTCCCCCCCAATTCCGTACTATCAACAAATATAGAGTCATAAATAGAAGAAAAATAATTCCCCATAAACAAGACTAAAATCAAGGCTAATACAAAAAGTGGAAAACGATATTTTTTTATCGTTTGAGGAGTGAGCAACGAGGCACTTGCCACCAAGAAACACATAATAATACTTCTTGTACCTGTAAAAAATACAAATATAGGCAAAAGGAGTGTCAATGTTTTTCTCCACCGTATCTGCATCACTTTTGCATTATCGCGCATCAAGGTAAACAATACTATAAATCCATAAGCACAAGACATACCAAAAGCCGCCACATCTGCAAAAAAAGATTGGGCTCGTTTTACTCCAAATCTAAATTCCGTTCTATCAATCAACCATGTAAAAGAGTCCATATTGTTCTCACACCAATACATTATTGGATTGGCTGATATTGATTCCTCTACAATACTGTAAGCTATTGCAAACAGTAACAATCCAGAAGTGTATTTCACAAAACGATCAATACGTTCTTGATTATTTATACTACAATACAAAATGCAAGGAAAACAATATTGTGCCAAAATCAAAAAAAACTGCTTGGGATAAAAACCATGAACAGACATTGTACAGACATACGAAATCAACACAGGAACTATACACCACAAAAATGGAGCATGTTGCAATTGTTTGCCATACTTGAATACACCAATAACTAAAGCCACTAATGAAAGTGTCAAATAGAGACTGCCAACGATGTTCAAGGGATCTTTAAAAACAGAAAGTAAACATGCCAAAGCTGCCACTAAAATTGTTGCTTTACTATAACTTCGCATGAATAAAACAACAAATACCGCAAAGACTAAATAATGTAACATGCTATCAATTTTTTAATGATTGTCGCAAGAATGACAACGAGTCCTGCCTCATTTCTTCTAGCCGCTGTTGCTCTTTAAGTGTGTCGTAATATGGAGTAATGCCATCTGTCAACTTAGTATCAGTGAAGACCAATTGAGAAGACAAACCTATCGCATTCAACAAACTCGAAATTCTATCATCACTTCTTGACTTTCCATCTTCCAAAGCCAATAGAGGCTTCCCATAATTCAATGAATATGCCGTCCCATGAAAAGAAGAGGTGACAACCATTTCTGCTTTCTCGAAAAGAGAAAGAAACTCATAATTTCCTATTGCTTGATTATCTTCCAAATGAATATATTCACCTTGAAATTCTTTTGGCTTTTGACTCAACGCAACAATAGGTAAATTATATCTGCGCTGGACGTAAGTCAACAATTCACACATTTTTTCCTCAGGGCTATAAGTATAAGCCAACATATAGAAAAGGATAAATTTAGATGGCAACACTAGTTTGTTAGATTTTAGTGCATACTCATGCCACTGATTCTTTGTAAGCAGTAAAGTCGGATCAAGAACTAATTTTGCGTCATTACGTCCTGTTATACCATGCACCAAGGCCAGTCCGTTCGTTTCTCTTACTCCTATTGCTTTAAAATGACTCAAATACATTTTATATGTAGCCAAGAATTTCTGTGGAATATTGTTACAAGAAAAAGATGACGAATATGCTATTTTTCTACTTCCATTCGGTGCAAAGTCAAACATATAAGTCATATCACCAAACATCGTGTTGGGATTCCATATCTGGTCACTCCCAGAAACATAGATGTCAAATACCGGAGGTTTTTCTAATATTGACCTTCTTGAGGGATAAAATGGGGTACATATCATTTCTTTTTGAATAAACTCATTGAGTTTCTCCATTTTTGTCGGTTTCCTCAAATGAATAAGGAGTTGGATTTTACGTTTTGCATCTCCCAATCTACTCCGAAAAGTTATTTTCTTGCGCCCGTGTTTGGCACCTAAGTTCCAATGATACTCATTGGGGTATTTATAGTCTATCACTTTAACGTCAAATCCCATTCTTTCGATAACATATTGCAAGGCGAATGCTTGTAATACAGAACCAAAATTAGGCTGCCGAAATGTTGTTATAATTCCTACTGTTTTCATTATTTTTTACCTATTATGATTGATTGAGGCTTTTTATTCAAAAGGACAGAAATAAGCCAACTCATCACCACGACATAAATCAGAATCATTGTATAGTAAACAAAAGCTTGTTGTGGTGTAGCTTGCACTATATTATTCCCTATCCATGGAGCTAATATGGACAACATACCCTCATGGAGGCAATATATTACCAAAGAATGCTTTCCAAGACTTTCAAGCCATTGTGCCTGATGAATAAATTTACAAATAGCCAATATCAAAATTGAACCAGTTGCAGACAACACCAAATGAGGGAGTAATTGGATTATTGGCAAATATATTCCGCCTGTTATTCTTGGAATCCTTACTTCTAACAAAGTGTATAAAACTAAAATTACCAAATATACCCCCCCCAGAAATGACAACGGCTTTTTTATTGCCTAAGACATCCTGCCTTTTCAACACCTGACCAAGTGTAAGAAATGGTATTAATCCAATTGCATGAATCCAACACCAATAATTAGGAACATTAGGGAGATATTCATGCACAATCCCAAATATACAATATAAAGCTATGGTTACTATACCTAACTTCTTTAGAGAACCCAAATATCTGTTTAACACATAAAATAAAGTTTTTGCAACAAACAAAGCAAATAAGAACCAATAACTCACCCCCTTCAAAAACACCTTTAGACCTATATAAAAATCTTTGTCTGCCAAAATCCACCCTATTGCATGTATGATTAATCCTAAAGTGAATGCAGGCAATAAAATCGTCTTCATATTACTATAAACAAACGACTTTATATCTTTATTAAAATTTGAACACATTCCGGTTATTACAAAAAATGCAGGCATATAAAATGCAACCCATGCATTAGAGACATTGTGAATCATGGTCATATAAGTATTATTGAATCCATAATTATGACATATTGTATAATATACATGTCCATATGCAACCATAAGAATCAACAAACCCTTTGTTATATCAATATAATGTAAGCGATCTTTCATTTTTTACTAAACCCTAATTTTGTTATACGATTGTCAATTTTCACTAGCAGCTTGTGAAATAATATTATTTGGCTAATACTCATTACCTCTAATCTCAACAATTTTCTGACCAGGCCAAAATGCCACTTGATTTTAGGCATACATTTCATCTGACCTTCCGCAACGACATCGAACGAATGTTTAACTAGCTCACAATTGGTATGAGATAATATTTCGTGTCCTTTTGGAGTAAAAGTTATCGCACAACTAACGCCGTCCTCATCGCCTTTATATGTATTTCCCCATAAGTCACCAATTCTTATGTCTGCAGAAGATTTCCTGTATTTATATTTACAGTGTTTGTAACATTGTTTACCAAGACATGAATCATTGAGAAATAACATATAAAACATATCGCCCTTAGATCGATAACTCTCTATATTATTATGACACTCTTTCAACAATTTGTCTTTTGAAACATCTTTGTGGTGTTTTCTTTCATCACATTTCTCACCATCTATACCCATAGCCCATGAGTCATGCCAGCCCGTCCATTTGTTACGCCACGAAGCATAAGTTATCTTACCCACTTGCTTCTCGGCCCATTCTGTATATTTTTTCCATACCAACATGGATGGTACTCCATGGCAGAAGAAATCAAGCAAAACAAAATTATCCTCACAACGAAATTTTTGAATGTAACGGCGGAAAGAATCTATTTGGCAAGGGGTACCTGTAACAAGGTACTTTTCCTTACGATTAATAGATTTAAATCCATCAACAGTATAACTCTGAATATATTTACTACCTGCACTAGGAATCAATTCTTCAACATTAGTTGCAATATAATGTTCTGCTCTGTTCTTATCGGTATCATAGCGTACACCGCAAACCTTATAACCTTGTCCCAGGAGATATTTACCTATTTCAAAACCTGCCCCACCTGAAGAACATTTTCTTCTTACTAAATGGTCTTTGCTCCATGCTGCGTATGAATGAATTTCCACTTCTTTTAAAGACAATTCATCATGGAGATAGGCACAAACATCTGTACAAATACCACAATTAGTACATTTGTTTGGGTCAGTGATATGAGGCTCATAGAAGCCGTCCGCATTTAGACCAATCTCAATTATCTTTCGTCCACATGCTGTAGCACAAACACCGCAACCATAACAATCGTGGACTTTGCTTATATTATTCATATTATTTATCTTTTTAATATTTTTGATTTCACTATTATAATCACTTTCGATTTTAACATATTCCTGTCAGCTTTATTGAATCCTAAATAATATCCCAAGACTATTGTTGACATAAAAGATAGGATACAAACCATAGTAAATCTTAAAAAGACTGTATCCACCAGTTGATAAGTAAGTACCGGCAAGACAAGCGACAGAACTGTTATTATCAAGACTCTCAGAGTAACATCCCTCAAAAAGTTAATCATCGGGAATCTTATACTTCTAACAAGCATATACAATCTAGCAAAGTGGCAAATAAATTCAACCAAGAATGCAATTATCATCGCCATATATGGAGCTGCTCCCATTTTCAAAGCTACATAAACCAATGGTAATGTTAACAATGATAATAAGCCTACCACTATTTGGTAATCACGAACTTTTCCGGTAGCATGCATAGTAATAATCAAAGGATTAGATAATGTATTAAGCAAAGCCGTAAATATTGTTATCTGCAAGAATATAACAGTATAAGCAGGAACCTCCTTCAACCATAAATTCAAAATCAAAGAAGACTCTATAACTATTGGCAAAGAAAGTGTCAAAAGTAACAAATAGGAAAGTTTTGCCCCTCTGAACACTAACTTATACATATTCTCCAATTCTCCAGAAGCATAATTTTTAATTATCTGTGGATTCAATGCCATTTGAAAGTTGGTAACAAAACCATTCAATTTACTAAGCACTTGGTATGCTATGCCACGAGCTGCATTCACAGCAGGACCAAAGAACATATTCAAGACAACATTAACACCTTGCTCTTTTGCTATACCGGCAAGCGAACCTATCAAATTCCAACTGACAAACGAACCTACATTACGTCCATATTCCTTATTGAATTTACCTGTAAACTTACATTCTTTAAACCTATTTTTACAATAAAAAAAGTACATAAGTAATAATGCAATCTGAATAAGAGCCATTAATGCGGCATACACGATCAACTTATCAAATGGCGTCAATGTTATGACATAACAAATAGCAAGCTTAAATATAGCATCAAAGATGCTAAAATAAGCAAAAGCAGACATTTTCTCATATGCAATCAAGGCTCCATTATATGGAACATTTATCACATTGAGAATGAATACGAGCAATGACAATTGAAAGACCCAATTGGCAGCATCATATCTCCCTGCAGGAAAATTCATATGAGCATTCAAAAACCAAACACCAACAACTTCTCCTAAAAAGAGTATTACCAAAGCCAAAAATAGGTGTATGTACACCATCGTACTGAATATACCTTTTACATTACCTTCTTTACCTTTTCCAATTTCAAACGATAAAAAACGCTGTGTGGCAGAAGTCATAGCACCACTGATCACAGCGAACATAGTAACAAAACCACCAACTACATTATATATACCAAAATCTACTTCTCCCAATTTGTCCAAAATTACACGGCTTGTATATAAGCCGATAACCATCATGAAAAGCATTCGGACATAAAGAAGAAGCGTATTCTTCGCTATTCGCTTGTTATTTGATTCATTCATTTATTTTTATCCTAATATATACTTTGAATATTTAAAATTTTGACAAACTGCCACAAAAAGCCAACTTACGCCACTGACAATAAAGAATTGAAAGATTGGATATGCATAATAATAATTCACTGCCAATTCATGAAAAGGGAAACAAGGATTCATCTCTTGTATCACTATATGATGTACTATATAGATGCCCATACTGCACTTGTCCAAGCTTGTCACCCATGATGGAAGCTTAGGTATATTCAGACATCTAGCATAAATGAATATGAAGGATACGATAGAGACTCCTAACAACATTGTTATCGGAGTTTTCTTGATATATACTTGTTGCAACGCAAAAAACAGTAATAGTATTATTATCAATACTAGTGTTTTGACCTTATACTTCGTATACTTCCCAAAATTCATTTTGCATGCCAACATACCTAACATGTAAAAGGGGAAGTATTTGATGATGTTGGATAGGCAAAGAAATTGCATTACAGGAATTCTATAAGGTATCGAAACGATAAATAGTACCAGTGCCGCCATCACTATCATTACCTTTTGTTTTTGCGTCCACAATATAAAATCAAACAGTTTGCCTAAGACATAACATTCAAATATGGTCATCAAGAACCACAGATGACTGATGCCGTTCAGCATTTGTGAAATATCTCTATCTTGTAATAAGCAAAGGAACAATCCTACGATGGTATAAGGAACTAATACTCTCTGTGTCTTATCCTTCACAAATTTCACATTGTCGCTATACCCCCCCAGATTTCGCTTATATCCATATAGATATCCACTTATCAGGAAGAAGATTGGCAAGTGAATCTGTGCCAGCATTCCATCAACTACGTCCCAAATTGGAACATGGAAACCTATATAAAAATCAGTTCCATCCCATATAGAATAAGGACAAAGGCAATGAAAAAGCACGACCATTAGCATTGCGGATACTCGCAGGATGCTGATGTCGTTGAAACGTACTGTGGGTTGCATTGTAGATATTGAGGAGTTGTTGTAATATTGTATTTGAAACATATCTAATTCTAATCTATTCATAATACTCATCAGTATCAACTTCAAAATGAATGTCGCCATCCAAATGAAATTTCTTTAGGGATGTTTTGATTTCAGCAGAAACATCTGCCCTAAAAGGAAAGCTCATATTAGTAACATACCCGTCGTCTCTCCTTTGATCTCCATCTGAACCGTATTGCAATCTAACATCAACTGTGCCATTAATTGTGAAAGAAACATCCTGTGACGTTATATCATCGACAAGTATGCTATCTATATAATAATTTTCTATAGAAGAATGTGTGGACAGTATATCTATCTCACTGTATGTTTCATACAAAGTCGCTATAAGAATCTCATGATTAATTTCGTTTTCCAAATGGGATATTACTTTTCTGCGAATATTTGTCATAACATCCACGAACCCATTAAATGAGCCTATGACCTTATCTACCAAAGTCTCTACTTCTGATTCTGGGACATCAAATGTATTTTCGTTTACATGTGTATATTTATTCAAATCATCTATTGAATCCAACATTGTTTTCCGAGCTTGTTCTATACTGCTTTTTAATCCCATTGCAGCCAAAACATTATTGTCAAAACCTCCATGGATGGCGTAATTGATTCTGTCAGCTCGTGAAATAACGAAGTCACCATATTTATTTTTACTAGGTTTATACCAAGTACAAAGCTTTATATCTTTATCCGGAGCTAAGCGATATAGAATATGCCTTGATAATTCTCGAATGGAATAGGCGAAATTGTTGAAACGCAACTTATTCACAACCTTTAGATTATCAAAAGCCGCTATACACAATTCTTTTTCAAACGATGTGTTCAATAAAGCCTCATTTAATGAAATCATGTCAAATATATTTTAAAATTTAACTATATTTGGTGACTGTGAACATTGCCACCACACCACCTACAATATTATATATACCAAAATCCTCCACTCCCAACTCATTCAATATGATACGGTGCATATATAACGACACCACCATCATTAAGAGCATTCGGAAGTAAAGAAAAAGCGTATTCTTCGCTATTCGTTTATTATTATCTGATGTTTGATTTGATATATATTACTTTCCAAATTCCTTAATTCTCAGTTTCTCTTGCAATAAGCAAATAACCAGTTGTCCATTCTTCTCGGCTACGATATAGCCATCCAAGTCCTGAACTACCACTTTGCTCTCATCAGATGGCAAAGTATAGATTTCCTTCGACTTCTCCATCACGGCATAGTCAAAGCTTAATAAGAACAACGTTTTATTAATATAAATCCACTTTGATTTCGAACGGACTATCAAAGTCCTTCAACATAGCATGCTTCGTATCTTTCTCTGAGAGATTAGCATGCTCTGTAGGGATTTTCCAATCAATACCGAGGCTATCATCAAGAATAGAGATTCCTCCATCAGCCTCTGGATGGTAGAAGTTATCACACTTGTACTGAAAGACAGCTGTTTCTGAGAGAACAGCGAAACCATGAGCAAAGCCCTTTGGTATGAAGAACTGGACATGATTGTCTTCTGTCAGTTCAACAGCCACATGGTTGCCGTAGGTTGGTGATCCTTTGCGGATATCTACTGCTACATCGAGTACTCTGCCTTTTACGCAGCGTACCAGTTTGCTTTGTGTATATGGTGGGCGCTGGAAGTGCAGGCCTCGCATCACACCATAGCTGCTCATAGACTCGTTGTCTTGACAGAAGTGAACACTGTGTCCCAGGATTGGGGCAACCTTTTCTTCAAATTCTCGCTCGCTGAAACTCTCGAAGAAGTAGCCTCGAGCATCACGGAAGAGGCGTGGCTCTATAATGAGAACGCCTTCAATATCTGTTTTAATTACATTCATCGTTTTCTAATATTCTAAATTCTTTTTTAATGTTTGGTCTTTCTCTTCAAGTATTGAAAGGAGATACTTGCCATAGTCATTCTTCAACATAGGCTGAGCATTCTCTCTCAATTGTTCTGCGGTAATCCATCCCTGACGGTATGCGATACCTTCCAAGCAAGCGACCTTCAAGCCCTGACGCTTCTCCAAGACTTCAATAAAGGTTGATGCTTCAGAAAGGGAATCATGAGTTCCGGTATCAAGCCAGGCAAATCCTCTTGCCAT
>ERZ1026862.642-NODE-642-length-23102-cov-65.429774_pt1 | contig 23102 bp, 15 predicted proteins | sample MGYA00380161_ERZ1026862 | MGnify/ENA primary metagenome ERZ1026862 (study PRJEB33269, sample SAMEA4719797) | human gut metagenome | biome: human-associated habitat; feature: organic feature; material: feces | place: Cameroon | collected 2013-10 ... | reverse complement strand
TTTACGTTCCAACCTCTCTTATTCTCCTTTGGCTGCTTTAGAGCTTTATGTTAAACAATCTAACTCGCCGTTTTGCGCCCCGCAACTCATACTTTTTCAGAAGAGAAAACATAGAGTTAAAGAGAAGAAAACACAGCACCTTATTCAGTATTCAGTTATTCAGTTTTTTTTTAAGGGGGTACTTTTTACCCCCTTAAAAAGTAAAGTTTATATACTATCTATATATCTATATATATACATATATATAATATAATATAATAATAAAAAATACATTACAAAATACCCAATCCCTTTCTTCCGGGTTTTCAAACCCTTTATCCATGTAAGGGTTTAAAAAAAAACTGAATAACTGAATACTGAATAAGGATGGTCTTACGTTTCACTTAATTAAGTTACTGGACAATCCTATCCGTTTATAATCCACAACGGTTCGTTTTTCCACTCTTGTGGAAATCCCATAGAACGAGTATTTACAATCTCACTTTTATCTATGAGTTTCAAAAGGCGTTTGGAAAAACTTCCATTTGCAGCTATAGATTGTTCCAAATATGCAAGGCAACACAGTTGAGGATACAATTTATTGGGACGAAAATTGCCAGTAATAAGCCATTGAGAAGGTAAATAATTGGGCATTATAGGCATTGTTGGAAAACGTCTGTTCCAAATGCGAGCATGATGAGCGCAAGCATTTCTTAACACCGCAATACATTTTATCCAATTCTCTAAATATAGATATTGTGGAAGTAGAAACTCTTTTGCCACCTTCTTCTTGACAGAGTTGTCTTTGAAGTTGCAAAACAATTTTGATAGTGTACCAAAGGAAACAACTTCCAAAGTTTTCCAAGCTGGTGGAAATGAGGGAGCCGTGTAGCTGTTGTAGTATTCTGAAATAAAATCTTCTCTTGAACGATTTACCTCGGTTGCTATATTGTCAAGGCAAGAATTGAAAATACTTTGATTCTTAAATTTGCTGGCATTCATGAACCAAAACGGACCATGTTCCATTGAAAAATAATGGATGATTCGAGTACGGAATGCTATTTCGATGTCTTGGATTGCCGTAAAAATCAAAGAACGAAGTTCACGGTCGAAGACATATAAATTAGTAGCAAAAGTGAAACTGCTATTTTGTGCAAATCTATGTGATTCTGTATTCAGTTCCATCGGTTGTAGGTAGTTCGCAAAACGAAAATAGCTTACAGAATGAAGAAATTTTATAGCATCTTCTTCATCTTCGATTGTCAGCCCGCGTTCTTTCAAAATGTCAAGTTGACAATAAAAATCCATTGCTTGTTTTGTGTACTGCATATTACTTCAGTATAATATAAAACACGAAGTCCTGCCGTGGTACGCTTTCAAGAAGAGGCGTGGCAGGAACTGTTGCTGCAAAATTACTAATTTCATTCCAAAATGCCAACTTTTTGTTTAAGAATATGCATTCTAAACATGCTATTTAACATTGTATAACGGAATTTCGGTCAACGAACCATCTCATGTCATTTGATACTTTCTTCATAATTCTTTTCTTTTGATTCTATTTCGCGAAGATACAAAAGAATCCGAATAATCGGATACCATTTCATCTTTCTTATATTTTTCGCGCACTTATAAACATTCTTCCCTTGCCAGTAACTTTTTATAAAACTTTCTCCCGGTTTTCTTGCATGTTTCGAAATAAAAGTTTATCTTTGCGGCAGATTTACAGAATCTAAATTGATAATTTATGGGTAGATACATCAACCCCTTTACCGATTGGGGCTTCAAGCGTCTCTTCGGTCAAGAGTTCAGCAAGGACTTGCTGATTAATTTTTTGAACGACTTGTTTGAAGGTGAGTTTCAAATCAAGGACGTAACATTCAAGGATAAGGAACAGCTTGGAGAAACGAATGATCTCCGTGGCTGCATCTTTGACATCTATTGTGTTACCGACGATGACAAGCATTTCATCGTTGAGATGCAGAACAGATGGGTACCTTTCTTTGTGAATCGTTCCATCTATTATGCTAGTAAGGCTTTTGTTGCCCAGCGCAAGAAGTTTGATGAAGCTGGTGTCCGCACTGCTGTTTTATACCAGTTTGTGCCGGTTTATGTGGTTTGCATCATGAATTTTATGCCAAAGGAGCATGAGGTGACAAAGTTTAGGACAGACGTTGCTTTGAGGGAGAAGTCTAGTGACTCGATGTTTTCTGACAAGCTTCGTTTCATCTATCTTTCTCTTCCTTTCTTTGATAAGAGTGAGGAAGAATGCGAGACAGGTTTTGAAAAATGGATTTATGTTTTGAAGTATATGGAAGTATTGGAAAGATTGCCTTTTACGGCACAGAAGAAGATATTCGATCATCTTGCTAAATTGGCGGATGTTCGTTGCTTGAGTAGTGAGGAGCAGGAAAAATACGATGAAAGTATTAAGGCCGCCGATGATTACTACTCCGGCCTTTATGGCTCTTATATTGAAGGCGAGGAAAAGGGAATTGCTAAAGGTATTGCTAAAGGTAGAGCAGAAGGTAGAGTTGAAGGTGAACTATCTAAAGGTTTGGCTGTAGCCCGTAACTTGTTGTCAATGGGTATGTCATGGTCGCAAATCATGCAGGCTACTGGATTGACAGAAGAAGAATTGAAGCCGCTTCAGGCGTAGTGTATATTTTGGCTGCACCCTTTCAGAGCGTATGGGGCAAAACTTGCGAAAGTTCAGTGACTAAACTTATCGTAAAACTGAAGATTGCCCTGGCTGTGTTGGGAATCATAAGATTGTAGGAGATAAACACCTATTATCAGCATTCACCTCCTACTCGAGTATATATTAGTTAAATCTAAAAAAATTAATAACCAGGATTCTGGTATTCTGCGCCATTAATAATACCATTTGTAAAGGTTGTTGAAATTGGACGAAGAGCATACTCTGGTTTGAAATACCTAGCTAAGTCAGGATGTGTAGCCTGTAGATATGAATTGTCCTTGAACATACCTGTGCGCTTCAAATCATAGAAGCGGCAGTATTCACCACATAACTCACGACCACGTTCATCCAACACTGTACGAACAGAAGCGGAACCAGTGAGAGGGGTAGCTCCTGCACGTTGGCGAACCTTATTAATATAGCCCATAGCTTTAGATCCGCCATTTAGGTAGATATCAGCCTCTGCTGCAATGAGGTAAATCTCAGCCATGCGTATGATGAATGTAGCATTCAAGTTTCCATTACGTTTTTTGTTGGCATTAGCAACATAATAGTTGCTGCTATTATGCTTGTTAAGAGATGGATAGAAGTAGCGGAACATGTTTTCACCTGCGCCACGCTCGTTTATCACATTCTTATTTGCATCATCATATACATCCTTATAATCTACTACTAAGTAGTTGGCTGTAGCTTTCTTACTTACTTCCGTTGCATAATCTGCATCCTGAGGCATCACGATTTTGATGGCCAAGTCGCCTGTATTGATCTTCTTGCCGACAATGGCATCTTCTTTACCAAAGTTGTTCTTTGAACTTTCGTCCCACTCATAATTCCTGTTTGCGTTCCACTGAGTAGTGAAAGACTTATGAAAACGTGGGTCTAGTGTTCCATCCTGCTGTACATATAGATTGAGCAAATACTGAGTTGGCATGAAGATACCTGCCTGGCTGCCTTCCCATGTTAGACGGCTAGTCTGATTGTCTTCACGAGCACCAAACTTATTGATATTACAGAGGAACTTCTCATTGTTACGATTCAATTTGAAGTTACCATTACTAGAACCATGTCCATCGCTGCCAGCATACCAGCGATGCTTCCATAGAGCCTCCTTATTTTCTTTATTATTTTTCTCAGCAAAAACCTCCTCATACGTAGGGTACATGTAAGCACCATATGTAGAGCCACCCGACTCACAGTCTGTTATCAGCTTTTTTGCTGCATCAAGCGCCTCAGGTATATACTCATCCGTAGCATACTCTTTGGTCTGCAGACAAACTTTTGCCAACATTCCAAGTGCAGCTTTTTTGGTAGGCTGTGTAGTAGTTGCGTCATTGCCTTTATCCAGCCATTCCGCCGCAAATTCCAAGTCAGGAATGATGATGTCCTTATAAATCGTTAGAGGTTCTGTGCGTGTAGGAGCAAAATTCATTGAGCTAGCCGGTTCAGTAATCATGGTAACCCCACCAAACTGCTCTACAGCATTGAAATAATAGATAGCACGCAAGAATCTTGCTTCTGCAACTTTGGCATTTTTCTCAGCCTCAGTTTTAAAAGGGGCTTTATTTGCCAAACTGATAGCCATATTGCAACTGCCAATACCATCATAGAGAGAGTTCCAGATACCATTTGTATAGGTGGTGTTAGGTGCTGCACCTGCGAAGAACCAAAAATACTGAGTATAGGAAGTATTCTGATTTCCCTGGTAAGTCCAGAGGTCTGTATCACCTTCTGTCAATTCCATGAAACCATCCGTACCATACAAGAAACGTTCCATACCAAAATAGCACTGATTAAGCAAAGTCTGGTAAGACTCAACCGAGTTCGCTGCCATGTTCTCCATGGTAAAACCACCAGGGTTTTCTTCTTCCAAAGAGCACGAAGCTAAAGACATCGCACCAGCAGCGAGAGCTGCAGAGAACAATATATTCTTAAAATTCATCTTTTTCATTTTTCTTAATTGTTTAGAATGTGATATTTATACCAAAAACAAACTGCTTGTAAGTTGGGAAAGTATCCGAGCCACCCATTTCTGGATCTGTACCTTTCAACTTACTGTCCATAGCAAAAATCCAAGGATTGTAGGCAGTAAAATAGAAACGGCACTTCTCCATAAGCGCATGCTTAGAGATGCTCTTTGGAAGTGTATAACCCAATGTGATGTTCTTTATCTTGATGAAAGAACCATCATATACATTGATGGCTGTATTACCAATCGTTTGGTCATCACCACTACCAGGGCGTGGATAATAAGCACCTTGGTTTTCTTCTGTCCAATAGTCTATACCTGAAATTTGATTTGTACCAATTCCAGACTTTGCTGTATATGAACCGAGCATTTTGCTATAGATAGTCTGACCGAAACGTCCCATTGCATAGATAGTCAAGTCGAAGTCCTTATATACGAAAGTATTGTTAAGACCAATAATCCAGTTAGGATTCTCGTGTCCCAACACCTGACGGTCATCCTGGCTGTACTTATGCGCACCTCCGTCACCATTGCCATTTTCGTCAAATTTCTCAATCGTCTCAACCTTTACCCATCCAGGTTTCACGCCATACTTATCAAGTTCTTCCTGTGAAGCATCAGTACCCCAGATACCAGCATACTTGTAATCGTATATAGCATGAATAGGCTTACCCACGAAAAGATTCTCTGAAATCAAGTCACCATTAGGTAAACTCTCGATCTTTTCCTTGCTCCAAGTTCCTGTCAATGTGGTATTCCATTTGAAGTCTTTGGTAACGATATTACGGCTGTTGATGGTGAACTCCACACCCTTGTTGCTAGTCTTGGCAATATTTTCCCAGCTAGCCAAAGGAGAGCCCCAACCAGTGCTGCCACTTGTTACAGGCATAGTACGCTTGAAGAGCAAACCACGTGTTTTAGTGGTGAAGAAATCCAAACTGCCATCAAGACGTCCTTTGAGTACAGCCATATCTATACCGAAGTTCCAATTATAAGATTTTTCCCATCCCAAAGAAGGACTACCATAGGTACCGGTATATTGAGTGAACGGCACTATGTTGCCATTTATAGTGATGCCGGCAGAAGTGTATTTATAGGCATTTGTTTGTGTTGAATAAGCACCTACGCCACCAGAATTACCTGTAATACCTGCACCCACTCTGAGTTTCAAGTTGTCAAGCCACTTTTCTGAGCTTTTCATGAAGCTTTCGTCTGACACGCGCCAAGCTAATGCTCCTGCAGGGAATGAATCCCATTTCTTACCTGGAGAGAAGAATGACACACCATCCCAGCGATTTGAGAAAGTGAAGAGGTACTTACCTTTATAGGAATAATTAAATCGTAAGGCGTATGACATTTTTTGGGTGGTTGTCAATCCTGACTCTACACGTTGGCTATTGGCTGCCAACAAACGCCAATACTTCCATATGTCCAAATCCTGGCCACTACCATCTGCATTTGTATATTCATTAGAATTCTTCTGCCAAGAAGTAACGCCTGTAACACCAAAGTTATGGTCATTAGCAATGCTGAAATTGTATGAAAGAATATTCTCCCATGTATAACTATAACTGTCTGAGTTCTGTATCTGTGCGTGAGGCGAACCTGCATATGTAGGTCTGTTGGCATGACACAAATTGCCCCAATAAGTACCTTGGCGACCATGACCTAACGAACCATTAAGTTGAGTACGGTAAGACAAACCCTTGAAAGGAGTAATCTCTGCATAACCAATTGCATTGATATAGGTATATCGATTATTATTGTCATACTGATTCTTGATATAATCGCCCATAGGAGAGTATTGGTTATTGATATACTCAGAGTTATACTCGCCAAATTCATCAAAAACATCACCAAGAGGAAAAGCCCTCAATGCTCCTGTGAATGTCTTGTTGTCGCCGCGATTACGGATGCTATAGTTGAGATTGGTCGACACACCAGCTTTAAACCAGTCGAATACCTTTTGATCGATGTTCAAACGTACAGAATATTTGTTGAGTTTCTCATTAGACAGTAATCCTTGGTCACGGTTATACACCAATGAAGCGTATACATTTGTCTTGTCAGTTCCACCCTGGATGGAAAGTGAATATTTTTGAGTCGTAGCTCTATTATTCATAGCCTGATCTACCCAGTCTATCCATTTTCCTGCATTATAAGCATCTACATAATCCTGGTTACCACCGAAGAGGTCTGAAACGCTCGCTGGAGCTACGCCATTTTTATATTTATACGCCTCTGTATAATAATTAACCCATTCATCACCAGTCATGCCACTCTTGTACTCTGGAGAACCACTCCAACCATAGAAAGCGTCAAAATTAACCTTTGTCTTGGAATTTTTCGCTCCACGCTTGGTTGTTATAATGATGACACCATTGGCACCTGCTGAACCATAGATAGCGGTAGATGAAGCATCCTTCAATACATCGATGCTCTCTATATCGTTAGGGCTTATGTCATCATAGCTTCCAGGCAGACCGTCGATAATAAACAAAGGACTGTTATCGCCATAGATAGAACGAGAACCGCGAAGCAGAATATTAACTCCGCCACCAACCTGACCACTGGATTTTGTAATATCAAGACCTGCGATTTTACCTTGCAAAGCCTCCATTACGTTGGAGGTAGGAGCAACTACTACATCTTCATTCTTAACGGATACTACTGAGCCTGTCAAGTCACGTTTTTTCTGTGTACCGTAACCTACAACAACCAACTCCTCAAGACCTATAGCATCAGGCTCCATCTTGATTCCCATATTTTGCTTGGCAGAAACAGTAAGAGTTTTATAACCAGTGTAACTGATTTCCAAGACTGTACCAGCAGGTACGTTTACAGAAAACTTGCCATCCATGTCAGTAATGGCACCGACACCACTACCTTTCTTTTTGATGGTTACACCAATCATCGGCTCACCAGTCTCATCAACAATAGTACCATTGATGGAGTTTGACTGCTGCACTACAGAAAGAGGTGTTTGAATTCCTCCTTGAATTTTACCTGCCATCATAGTTGTTGGAGTCAACAAGATAGTAGAAACCAACATTACCTTAGAGGTAATTCCTGAGATAGCGCCAGGATTTTTCAATTTCTTCATAATTGATTCTTTTAGGTTTGTTTTTTATGTTTTAATCTAACTTCATAAATAGTCTGTTCCCAATCATCTGTGTCGTGATGTTAGTATACTGCTACAAACAAATAAGATTATCATAAAGACGAAAAGAATCCAAATATTGTAATCACCTTCATTGAGATTTGTTTTTTGTTGCCTGATAAATATTAAGTGTTCAATCTGATTGAACAGCCAATTTGATATTCCTCTATATGGTTCTATATCTATACGTTATATGCACATGTTTCTTGCACAACAGAAATGTTGCAGACACGAAATAGGAGATATAAATACCTATGATAAGTGTTTTCTTCCTATTCGATATCGACTTCTGATGATGATTTTGTGTTTAACTTATACTATACTTGTGTTTAGAACTTGCTTTCTGTTACTAATTGTGTTAAAATCGTGTTAATATTAAACTTGGCTTGCGTGTGTATTAATATTTTTTATATATTTGCATCTCGAAAAATGGGAGGAGGATAGAATTAACCGGCCTTAGATACTGAAAAACGCATCTTTCGGTCATTTTATTAACTTAAATATTCAACAAAAAGGAAAAATGATGTAGAATTGGTCCCACACCTCACGATAAGAGGCGATCACCAGCACTCCAGGCTGCTTACGCCCTCATAAATTGTTAGCGCAAACACTCATACTCTGCTATAATGAGGCAAGAAACTTAAAACAACTACAATAATAATGCAATATGAAGAAAAACTTAAGTACGCGAATCAAGCGTAGTCTGTCGAGGATAAAGGCACTATATTTTTTTATAACAGATGTCTATTTAAGTCTGGACAGTGAGTTTATTGTAAATTATATGGAATCTAAAAGCATAGTAATCATGAGTGATAATAGAACAATCGAATTGCACGATAATGCAACGTATATTGAAAATTATGTTGATGGACCTAAGAAGAAGGAAGAAAAGGCAAAGGCAGAAGAGAAATTCCGTCCGCTGCCAGAATCTCTTGCTAATCCTCAGGGGTTAATGGTGCTCTCCAGTTTGGCGATACATGGCTTTCTTGATGAGCATTTCCAGCCTAAGGGACTCTCTGTAACTAAAACTGCAGTTCTCGCATTCCAGATTTCTACCAAACTCGGCATACAGAATGTATGGGTAGTGTTCGGTACCTTTTGGAATATTGACAAGGAGAATCTTCGCTCTGCCTATAATAAAGGGATGGACCAGCAACAGATGTCTGGATTTATCGGAGAAACTGCAAAATCGATAAATATCTGTTAGCTAGTCTGTTATATAACGTAAATAACGTTTCGTAAATTAATTCGTACCTGGTACGCGTACCAGGTACGTACCAGGTAGGTTTCAGCATCTTGTTGTACCTTTGCCCCCGGAATTCAGAACCGATATGGTCTGGGTTTCGGGGGCTTTTGTGTATAGGCACATCAACCGTTGTGGGAGCGCCCAACTGTTTTAAAAGGAATTTATAAGATGAAAGCAATGAAACCTTTTTATTTTACTCATCCGCAGTACGGAAAACTGAGGGTGGTGGTGATTGACGGCAAAATCTATTACTGTCTGATGGACGTGAAGAACATCTTCAAGAAGTCGGTACAGAAACTCTATGAGACGATTGCTGACTCGGAGGGGGAACTGAAAAATCTGAACATCGTAATGATGAAGGATATGAAAATCAAGTATAACCTCTTCTTCGAGAACCAGGAAATGGGGAAGGAAGAAGCGGAGGCAGAGAACGTGAATGCGGATATCAACTTCTGCGATGAACAGCTGGTGAAGGACCTCGTAGACAGGCATGTTGCTGCCGAGAAGATTGCGGCAAAATGGGTAATAGACTTCGTCAAGAGCAGACTGAATGATGCTGAGAATGCTTCGCTCTTCGAGGCGAACGGAGTTCAGGAGATTTCTGATAACTCGCTGATTCTGCCTATCAATGTAAGCTATGGCTCAGGGTATATCATGATTAACAGCGAAGTGTTCGATTAATAAAAATATGGAGGTAAAATGGGAATAGTACATGTAGTGGCAATTAATCCTTATCGCAAGGGAAATAAAGGGAAAGTTTTTTCCTATCGCATGGATACTTATGATAAGGTGATTGAATCGGCTGCCGTTAAAAAGATGATTCAGCAGATTCGGGGTGAATTGCCGATTGACGGAGTGGATTTGAACGATGCGCAGGCGGTGAAGAAGGCGCAGGAGAGGCTGAAGAGTGAGCTGCCTTTCTTCTGTCCACACTACGGCATGTTCAGGAATAATGTGCGCAGACAGGAGAATGCGATGCCGGAAAGCTTTCTCTTCCAGACGATTATCGATGTGGATGATAAGGAGTATGTGGAGAAGGCGATCGAGAAGGCGCGCGAGCTGAACTGCTCTTCGGGGATATGGAACGGCTCGTTGCTGCATCTCTGCTATAGCGCCAGGAAGAAGCTGCATATCGGGATTAGAATGCCGGTTGGGATGACCATCGAGGAGACGCAGAAGGCGTATTGTGAGGCACTGGGCGTGCCTTATGATGAGAGCTGCATCACACCTGAGAGAATGATTTTCCTGACGGATAAGGACTCGGAAATCTACCGGTCTGAAATGTGGTGTGCGGTGCTGCCGGAGAGCGAGATTCAGGCTCGAAGAAAGGCTTTTCTCGACCGGGGACTGACGGTTGACGGAAGGGGGAATGCAAAAGTTAATAGTTTACAGTTTACAGTTAATAGTAATGATAATGTTCAAAACAATAGACTTTCGGGCAATCGTGGCGATTATGCTGCTCCTGCTGGCACTGCTGTTCAGCCTGCCCAATCTGGTAATAGCAATCATGCTGATGATTCTTATCTCGGGAATCCTGGAGGCAATTATGGCACTGGTGAGCTGGGGGAAGCCAGCGAGAAAAATCTGATAGCCTTTGATTTGTTTCAGGAATCAGCGGGACTGAAGGGGATGACGATTGATTCCGTAGGATCAAGACATTCCTCCCTGCTGGCTATCATGAGTGCCGGCGCTTCGAGGGTGATGAGCGAGGAGGAACTGATGAAGGTGGTGGCTGAGAAAATGCCGAGCTATTATCAGGAGCCGGATTGCCACCAACTTATCCATGATTTCTATGCGAAATATGGTGACAGTTCGAAACCTTTCTCACGTGATGTTATCCGCATCAATGCCACCGCAGAACAGGCCAGCCGGCAAGTTAATAGTTTACAGTTAAAAGTTGAAAGAGCCGATGGTAATCATACAGTTCAAAGTTCAATGTTCCAAGTTCAAAGTACTGAGGAGGATTATCCGGAACCGCCGGAGATGCCGGAGAAACTGCCGAAGCTGGTAGAACTGCTGATATCTCGGACACCGGAGGTTTATAAGCCGGCAGTGGCGCATGCTATCTTCCCTCCGTTGGCTACGCATCTCTGGCAGACGAGCTTCCGATACATTGATAATGTAGTACATGAGGCTACATTGTCTACGTGTTTGCTTGCCGGTACGGGTGCAGGTAAATCATCTGTTAATAAGCCGATTAACTATATTATGGAAGATATCCGAAAACGGGATGCGGAGAATCTGAAACGTGAGAAGGAATGGAAAGAGGAGATGATACGCAAGGGTGCCAATAAGGACAAGCGCAAGCGACCGGATAACCTCGTTATCCAGGAGATTGATGCCGATATGACCAATCCGGCATTCGTGATGCGAACCGCTGAGGCGCAGGGACGATTTCTTTACACTTCGCTCAATGAATTGGACCAGTTTGATGCCCTGAAGGGTACCGGAAATCAGCAGTTTCGCATCATGTGTCTTGCCTCAGATAGCGACAACCAGTATGGCCAGACTCGCGTGGGCACATCGAGCGTTACGGAGCGTGTAACCATCCGGTTCAACTGGAATGCCTCTACTACCATTCAGAAAGGTCAGCGTTACTTCTCAAAAGTTTTGACTGATGGTCCGATAAGCCGTATCAATTTCTGTACCATTCCGGAGCGTGAAATCGGTGACGAGATGCCTGTCTTCGGCGATTACGATGATGCTTACCGTGAGGCGCTGAAGCCTTATATCGAGAATCTGAACAACGCCAGGGGACTGATTGACTGTCCTGAGGCATACCAGCTTGCCCTCAAACTGAAGGATGAGAATGCTGAGTTTTCGCGCCTCTCTCAAGACAGGGTTTACGAGAATCTCTCCTTCCGTGCCAACGTCATCGCCTACCTGAAAGCATGCGTGCTGTATGTGGCGAACGGTTGCAAATGGGAGCCGGAGATTGATGAGTTCATCCGCTGGAGCGAGCGTTACGACCTCTACTGCAAGATGCGTTTCTTCGGTGATGCCATCAAGCGGGCAAACTTTTCGAACGAGAAATCGAGTAAGCGTGGACCGGCGAATCTGTTGCAGCAGTTGCCTGATGTCTTTAATTTCCAGCAGGCAGAATATCTCCGCTCGCAGTTGGGCATGGACAAGAAGGGCACTCCTTCGATGTTGCGTAATTGGGTGAACCGAAACTATATCCGGAAGATTCCACCTAAGGGTGCAACGGGTGACGTAATCAGTATTCAGTTATTCAGTTTTGAAAAGCTACGTAACCGCAAGGATGGTAAAGAGGTAAAAATATTAGAATCTTAATGGAGTTTGAGTTATGGAAATAGTAGTAAAAAGAATAGCAAAAAAGAAGACTTATACAATAGGTCATCTTTATATCCTGAGTGATAAGGACGTGAAACGAACCTGGCGTTCGGGGGTGAAAATAGGCGACAAGCGTATCTTTGAGCACAGCTTCGATATGACGAAGTTGGACAAGGAGCATTACTTCTGTGATACCTTGGAACCTACGTGGAGAAACCTTCTGGGCATCGAACTGAAACCGGAAGAGGAGGATGGAAGATACAGTAGGGTATCGGGTAAGAAGGCACGCAAGATACCGGGTCATACTGCGATTCCGGAGGGTTCGTATCCTGTGGTTATCTCGAAATCTCCAAGGTTCAAAAAGTGGCTTCCGCTGGTGCAGGGTGTTCCAGATTTCGAGGGCATCCGCATCCATGCCGGTAATTATCCCGATGATACGCAGGGCTGCATTCTGGTAGGTGAAAATAAATTACAGGGTGCCGTCTTTAATTCCCGCATCTGGCTGCATCGGCTTATGAATGCCATTACCGCAGCGAGGGAACGGGAGGAGAGCGTTTGGATTACCGTTTTGTAATGTTGAATGTTGAGTGTTGAATGTTGATTTTTGAATGTTGAGTGTTGAATTTTTAGTGATTAATTTTTAAAAACAAATTATTATGGTAAAGTCAGTTAATACAAATAAAGTAGAAAAGGATAAGAAGGCAGCAGCTGCTGTCGTATTTGAAAACCCTGAATTCGGTAAGATTCGTACCTTGACCGATGAAAACGGAGAACCTTTGTTCTGTGCAAAGGATGTCTGTGATGTGCTGGGATATAAAAGAGCAAGATGCGCTGTAGCTCAGCTAGTTAACCCACTTGACGCTGTAAAACGCAGCGTCAAGGTATCGGGAAGCCTCCGTAAGGATGGAACCCCATCTAAACGACTCCAAAAGATGATCTTCGTTAACGAGAGCGGATTCTATGCTTTGGTGCTCGGCTCTAAGCTTTCTACTGCTGTAAAGTTCAAGAACTGGGTTACGGCTGATGTGCTGCCGCAGATTCGCAAGACGGGTGGTTATATCCCGGTTCAGCAGGGCGAGAGCGATGAGGAGACAATCCGACATGCGGAAGAAATCCTCCGTGCTACGCTCAAGGAGAAGGAGAATCTGCTGAAGAAACAGCGTCTGCAGATTGAACAGCAGAAGAAGCTTATCGGCGAACAGGATACAGAAATCCGACGTCTGAATGGAGTTGTGGATGAACAGGTGCTTCGCATCGCTAAGAATGGTGATAACATCATCCAGTTGGAGAATCAGGTGGGTAATCTTCTGCCTAAAGCGCTCTACAGCGATAACGTGCTCGATTCTGTTTCCTGCTTCACCACCACGCAGATTGCGAAGGAACTCGGTATCACAGCCCAGGAACTGAACCGCTCGCTCTGTGCCCTGCATATCCAGTATTACCAGAGCGGTCAGTATCTCCTCTATGCCGATTACGCCCACATGGGCTTGGCGAAGAGCCGTACCCGCTACAGCGCCTTTCTCGACCCGAAGAGCGATGGCAGACTGGAGAAGATGGGCAGAGCCTACACACATACTTATCTCGTATGGACCGAGCGAGGAAGAAAGTTCATCCACGACCTCGCTCAGCGATATTGGGAACTCATTGAAAGGTAAAAAAGTAAAAAGGTAAAAAGGTAAAAAGAGCCTAGCGGAATGTTAAGCTAGGCTCTTTTTACCTTTTTTTAGGGGACCAGCGATGGAATCGCTGGGAACGGGGACGAACGGGGGAAGGCCTTTTTTTACCTTTTTACTTTTTTACCTTTAAAAGTTAACACCGAAATTGAGCTGGAGGGCTCCATTGTGGGATTTGTCGAAACTGTCGTGGCAGATGTTGGCAAGACCGATGTCGTAGGTGAGATCAGCATAGAACATGTCGTAGCCGATGCCGCAGCCGATGCGGATACCACCATCGCAGCGGCGGAAGTTTGCATCCTTGAATGAACTCTCTGCTTCACGCGCGGCAAAGTTCTTGATCTTGCCTCCTACACCAACGGCAAAATAGCCGCCTACCTGAGGCTGGATGGAGAAGTGGTCGTCTACCTCGTACTTGTACTTCAGTACGGCTGGAATCTCAAGATAGTTGAGATCGTAGGTCATCTTCTTGCCTTCAGGAAGATCCTTCTTGCCACCTTTCTCTATATATGAAAGTCCGGTTTCGAGATAGAGTGGGGCACTGTCGGTCAATGGGATGCCGGCTACTACGCCCACATTCAGACCGGTCTGCCAGTCGCCACCATCCAGACGGGAATCGTCGGAATTGACAAAGGTGAAGGCAGGACCGATGCGGAATCCGTAATACGGACTGCCATAGTTGTTGTTGAAACGGTAGTCGAGATGACCCGTCTGCTTGTTATAATATCTGCTGTCACGATAATTCTGTGCTGCTGCCGGCATCAGAGCCAGGAGCAATGCCATCATGATGAATGCTAGTCTTTTCATAATTCTTATTCTTTTATACATTAATATATTCTGTTTGAAGAAACTTGTTTTGCGGTGCAAAGGTACGAATAAAAAACGAAACGGCAGCGAGTGTTTCCCTAAATGATAGAGGGGAAACCCCTATTTCTGACCTATTACAACTTTCTCAACAAAAAAAATATAAATTTTTGCTATATTTTTTGTTTTTGTCTCCAATTTGTGCTATCTTTGCCTTCAAATTATAAACGTTTATATAGAAATATGAAATTTTTGAAGAAGTATCTACTGGATATTCTGGTAGTTATTGCATTTGCAATCATCTCCTTCGTCTACTTTATGCCAGCCGATATGGACGGACGAATCCTCTTCCGACATGATGCGGCGGCTGGAAAGGGACTGGGACATGAAAAGGAACTCTTCCAGCAGCAGACTGGGGAGACTACACGATGGACGAACTCGGTGTTTGGCGGTATGCCTACCTACCAGATGTCGCCTTCGTATGACAGTAATCAGGTGCTCAGCCAGATAGTGAAGGCATATCATCTGTGGTTGCCAGACTATGTATGGTATGTTTTCGTATACCTCCTGGGCTTCTATATCATGCTGCGTGCGTTCGATTTCAGACAGTCGCTGGCTGCGCTGGGAAGTATCATCTGGGCTTTCTCGTCCTACTTTTTTATCATCATCGCTGCCGGACATATCTGGAAGGTATGGGCACTGGCTTATCTGCCGCCGATGATTGCGGGCGTGGTGCTTGCCTATCGGGGCAAGTATCTCAAGGGACTGCTCCTGACTGCCATCTTCTCGGCTTTCGAGGTGCAGGCTAACCACGTGCAGATGACTTATTACTACCTCTTTATCATCCTCTTCATGGTGATTGCCTTCCTGGTAGATGCCATCAGAAAAGGTGAACTCGCACGCTTCGGTAAGGCTACGGCGGTATGCGTGGTAGGTGCCCTCATCGGTATCTCACTCAACCTCTCGAACCTTTATCATACCTGGCAGTACGGTCAGGAAACCATGCGAGGAAAGAGTGAACTTGTAAAGAAAAATGTGGCAAACCAGACCAGCAGCGGTCTGGATAGAGACTATATCACACAGTGGAGCTATGGTATCGATGAAACCTGGACGCTGATGATTCCGGATGCCAAGGGCGGTGCTTCTGTTCCGCTGGCGCAGAACCAGCAGGCGATGGAGAAGGCTGATCCTAACTTTGTGCAGATTTACCAGCAGCTGGGACAGTACTGGGGCAACCAGCCGGGAACGAGCGGACCGGTATATGTAGGCGCCTTCGTCTGCATGCTCTTTATCCTCGGTCTGTTTATCGTGAAGGGTCCGATGAAGTGGGCGCTGCTCGCTGCCACCATCCTGAGCATCCTGCTTGCCTGGGGTAGAAACTTCATGCCGTTTACCAATTTCTTCCTCGATTATGTGCCGATGTATGCCAAGTTCCGAACGGTGGCATCTATCCTGGTCATCGCAGAATTCACCATCCCGCTCCTGGCAATGATGGCGCTGAAGAAGATTGTGGATGAGCCGGAGATTCTGACAGAGAAGATAAAATATGTATATGCCAGTTTCGGTCTGACAGCAGGCTTCTGTCTGCTCTTTGCCATCATGCCGGGCGTATTCTTCCCTGATTACGTATCGGTACAGGAGACACAGGCGCTGCAGCAGTTGCCTCAGGAGTATATCTCTCCAATCATGAGCAATCTGACGGATATCCGCAAGGGCATCTTCACATCCGACTGCTGGCGTTCGTTCTGGATTATCCTCATCGGTTCGGCACTGCTGATGCTCTTCAAGATGAAGAAGCTGGGCAAGGAATATATGATTGCCGGTATCGCCGTGCTCTGTCTGGTGGATATGTGGATGGTGAACAAGCGCTATCTCTACGATGATATGTTCGTGGACAAGGCGCAGCGCGATACACCGCAGCAGATGACCGAGACCGACAAGATTATCTGCCGTGACAAGGCACTCGACTACCGTGTGCTGAATCTGGCATCGAATACATTCAATGAGAACGAGACCTCTTACTACCACAAGAGCATCGGCGGTTATCATCCAGCCAAGCTCCGTCGCTATCAGGAGATGATTGATGCTCACATCGCTCCTGAGATGCAGAAGACGATGCAGGCGGTAGCTGCTGCGGGCGGCGATATGACCAAGGTGAACGGTGACAGTATCTATCCGGTATTGAACATGCTGAATACCAAATACTTCATCATGCCGCTGCAGGGCGGACAGACCGTTCCGGTGCAGAACCCGTATGCCTACGGCAATGCATGGTTCGTAGACGAGGTGAAGTATGTGAACAATGCCAACGAGGAAATTGATGGCGTGGGCAAGGTGAACCTCCGACACGTGGCTGTGGCTGATGCCAAATTCAAGGAACAGCTGGCGCAGAGCGTGAAGCAGGATGATACTTCGGTGGTGAAGATGATTCAGTATAAGCCGAACAACCTGACTTACGAGGTGAAGTCGAACAAGGGCGGTGTGATCGTATTCTCTGAGATTTACTATCCGGGCTGGACGGCTACGGTTGACGGACAGCCGGCTGAGCTGGGTAGGGTAAACTATATCCTGCGTGCGCTGAACGTGAAGGCTGGCAGCCATAAGGTGGTTCTCGATTTCCATCCTCAGTCGCTCAAGAATACCGAGACCGTGGCTTACATCGGCTATGGCGTTCTGGCTCTCCTTATTATAATAGGTGTAGTGGTTGAGGTGAGAAAACGCAAGAAGGCTTCTCCGGAAGTGAATGAATAAAAAGAAGAAAGACTTATGCTGTTTCGCACAGAAATAGATATTCCGAAGGCCGACTTCGAGATAGGGGCGGCAGAGCGGATGCTCTTTGTGGGCAGTTGCTTTGCCGACAATCTGGGTAGGCGTTTTGTGGAGAACCGCTTCCGGGCTACGGTGAATCCCTTCGGGGTGATGTATAATCCGGCAAGCATTCTCCATACGGTAGAGAAATGTTCCGAGGTCCGTCCCCGTGTGGCAGTCTTTACGCTGGGTACCAACCATGTGTATATCCTGAAGGAGACGGGCGAGATAGTGGACAACTGCCAGAAGCGCCCGCAGCGCCTCTTCGAAGAGCGGGAACTGAGCGTGGACGAATGTGCCGGCTATCTGCAGAAGGCTATCAATCTGCTGAAATCGCAGACCGCAGCATCTGGTGGCAGTGAAGGCACTCTGAAGGTAATCATCACGGTGAGTCCTATCCGCTATGCAAAATACGGTTTTCACGGAAGTCAGCTTTCGAAGGCTACGCTCCTGCTGGCAGCCGATAAGCTGGTGAAGGAGAATCCGGGTGTGGTGAGCTATTTCCCGGCTTACGAGATCATGAACGATGAACTCCGTGATTACCGCTTCTACAAGGAAGACATGCTGCACCCGAGCGAGCAGGCGGTGGAATATATCTGGGAGCGGTTCCGGGCAACCTACTTCGGCAAGGCAGCCGAGCTGTTTCTGGAAGACTGGCGGCCCATCCGCGAGGCACTCGGTCATAAACCCTTCCATCCCGATAGCGAGGAACACCAGAAGTTCATCGCCCGGACGGAAGAGAAGAAAAGACAATTTGAGGAGAAATATCATCTCTTATAAAATGGAGAAATATCATCTCTTATAAAATAAAGAATATTTAAATAACAAGACAATGACATATACTATTGAAAAGGTAACCACACTGATAGGTGCGCGTCGCTATGGAGACAATGATACCAACATCGGTTTTATCCTGACCGATAGTCGTTCACTTTGTTTCCCAGAGGAAACTCTGTTCTTTGCGCTCAAGTCGGAGCGCAATGATGGTCATAACTACATCCCTGAGTTGTATCGCAGAGGTGTGAAAAACTTTGTTGTAACGGATGTGCCTAAGGGCTATGCTTCTGATTATCCGGGAGCCAACTTCCTGAAGGTAGTAAACACGCTTGAGGCTCTCCAGCGTCTGGCTGAGCGTCACCGTGACGAATTCAACATCCCTATCGTAGGCATCACGGGTTCAAACGGCAAGACCATGGTCAAGGAGTGGCTCTACCAGCTGCTCTCGCCAAGCATGTTTGTTACCCGCAGTCCGCGCAGCTACAACTCTCAGATAGGTGTGCCATTGTCGGTATGGCTGATGAACGAGCAGACCCAGGTGGGCGTTTTCGAGGCAGGAATCAGTATGCCTGGCGAAATGCTTGCCCTGCGTGACATCATCCAGCCAACCATCGCCGTACTGACCAATCTGGGTGCTGCGCATCAGGAGAACTTCTCTTCCTTGGAGGAGAAATGCCGGGAGAAACTCATCCTCTTCCATGACGCAGAGACCGTAATCTATGATGGCGATGACGAGGTTATCAACAAGGTGATAGCCGAATATCCCGACTATAAAGGCGAGAAACTCTTCTGGTCGCTCAAGAACCCGGAGGCTCCTTTCTATGTGAAGAACATCGAGAAGCAGCAGAGCATGAGCGTGATTACCTATATATATAAAGGTGAGGAAGACAGCTTCTCTATCCCGTTCATCGACGATGCATCTGTACAGAATGCCATCATCTCTGCCGTCGTGGCAGTGAAACTCGGTCTTTCGGCTGAAGATATCGACAAGCGCATGGCACAGCTCGAACCTGTGGCAATGAGACTGGAGGTGAAGGTAGGACAGCACGGATGTACGCTGATCAACGACAGCTACAACAGTGATATCAACTCGCTCGATATCGCTCTCGACTTCATGAACCGCCGTCCAGACCATCGCGGCCGTCGCCATACACTGATATTGAGCGACATCTACCAGAGCGGTCAGGAACCGGAGGCTTTATATAAAGAAGTGAGCGATTTAGCCCGCAAGCGTGGCGTGGTAAAGTTCATCGGTATCGGTCCTGAACTCTGCAAGCAGCACGATGTGATTCAGATATCAGAGAAGTTCTTCTTCCAAGATGTAGAGGAATTCATCGCCAGCGAGGTGTTTGCATCCCTGCGCGATGAGGTGATTCTGCTGAAGGGTGCCCGCCAGTTTGGCTTCGACCAGCTCACCGAACTGCTGGTACAGAAGGTACACGAGACAACGCTGGAGGTGAATCTGAATGCCGTGGTAGCCAATCTGAACTACTACCGTGCGTTTATGAAGCCGGAAACCAAGCTGGTATGCATGATTAAGGCAGACGGCTACGGTGCAGGTGCCGTGGAGATAGCCAAGACCCTGCAGGATCATCGTGTAGACTATCTGGCTGTGGCTGTAGCCGATGAGGGTGTTACGCTGCGCAAGAACGGCATCACCAGCAACATCATGATCATGAATCCGGAGATGACCGCCTTCAAGACCATGTTCGATTACGACCTGGAGCCTGAGGTTTACTCTTTCCGTCTGCTCGATGCGCTCATCAAGGCAGCCGAGAAAGAGGGCGTAACCGGTTTCCCTGTCCATATCAAGCTGGATACCGGCATGCACCGCATGGGCTTCGACCCGGAGAACGATATGGAGGAACTCATCGGCAAGCTGAAGCACCAGAATGCCATCATCCCACGTTCTGTGTTCTCTCATTTCGTGGGCAGCGATGACGACAGTTTCGATGATTTCTCAGCTCATCAGTTTGAACTCTTCGACAAGGGCAGCAAGCAGTTGCAGGCAGCCTTCGACCATAAGATTTTGCGCCATATCTGCAATTCGGCAGGTATCGAGCACTTCCCGGAGCGCCAGCTGGATATGTGCCGTCTGGGGCTCGGACTCTATGGCATCAATTCGCGCAACAACAAGACCATCAACTGCGTGAGCACCCTGAAGACAACCATTCTGCAGATGCACAACGTGAAGGCAGGTGACAGTGTGGGCTACAGCCGCAAGACCATCCTCGACAGAGACAGCGTCATCGCAGCCATCCCTATCGGATATGCTGACGGACTGAACCGCCGTCTGGGCAACCGTCATGCCTACTGTCTGGTGAACGGCCAGAAGGCAGATTATGTGGGCAACATCTGTATGGATGTGGCTATGATAGACGTGACCGACATCCCTTGCAAGGAAGGAGATCCGGTAGAAATCTTCGGCGAGCATCTGCCTGTCCAGACACTGAGCGATATCCTCGAGACCATCCCTTACGAGGTGCTGACCACCATCAGCAACCGTGTGAAGAGAGTTTACTTCCAGGACTAGGAAGTGAAGAGGGAAGAATGAAGACCGATTCGGTAAAAAATCATTTAAAAACGTATAAAAATAGAGAAATCCTATCAGAAAATGTTCTGATAGGATTTTTTTTGCGTAATTTTTTCCTTCAAAACGTATTGTAATTGAAGAAAAAAGTGTATCTTTGCACACAACAAATCATCTAAAGACAAAAGAGGGTGCTCCTTGTCGAGTATTTTCTAACAATTAAACAATTCAAAAAATTAAAATGGAACAAGTATTTAGCTATATTATCAGTCTCGGTGCGAGCGTGATGATGCCTATCATCTTCACGGTCATCGGTCTGTGTATTGGCATGAAATTCGGAAAGGCTCTGAAGTCGGGACTCTTCGTAGGCGTGGGTTTCGTAGGCTTGGGCGTGGTAACAGCATTGCTGACTACCAACTTCAACGACCCATTGAAGGCTATTTCTGACATCTATCACCTACAGTTAAACGTTTTTGACATGGGATGGCCTGCAGCTGCAGCTGTAGCTTACAATACAGCAGTGGGCGCATTGATTATCCCAATATGTCTGGGTGTCAACTTCCTGATGCTGATTACCAAGACAACACGTACCGTAAATATCGACCTCTGGAACTACTGGCACTTCGCCTTTATCGGTGCGGTGGCTTACTTCGTGATGGGTCAGAGTTTGCTCTGGGGCTATTTCGCAGCTATCGTCTGCTACATCAACACGCTGGTTTGTGCAGACTTGACAGCCGACAGATTCCAGAAATATTACGATTTGGATGGTATCTCAATTCCGCAGCCGTTCTGCCAGAGTTTCATGCCATTCGCTATCGTCTTCAACAAACTCTTCGATATGATTCCGGGCTTCTCTAAGCTCGACATCGATGCAGAGGGACTGAAGAAGAAGTTCGGTGTGCTCGGCGAGCCACTGGTACTCGGTGTTATCGTAGGTGCCCTGATTGGTTGGGCAGCCCAGCTCGATATCAAGAAGATTCTCTTCCTGGGTGTAACGATGGGTGCTGTGATGGAGCTGATTCCTCGTATTACAGCCCTGTTTATCGATGGTTTGAAGCCTATTTCTGAGAAGACACAGGAGTTGGTGAAGACCAAGTTTAACGGCAAGAAGGTTCATATCGGTATGAGTCCTGCCCTGGTTATCGGTCATCCTACTACCCTGGTAGCATCTGTGATTCTGATTCCGGTTATCCTTGCTATCGCAGTCTTCCTGCCAGGCAACCAGTTCTTGCCTCTGGCTTCGTTGGCAGGTATGTTCTACCTCTTCCCAATGATTCTGCCGTTTACAAGAGGTAATGTGGTGAAGACGCTTATCATCGGTCTGGTAACCCTCGTCATCGGTCTCTACTTCGTTACCGATATGGCACCAGACTTTACGCTGGCAGCCAACCAGGTTTATGCAGCTACAGGCGATAATGCCGCTCATATCCCTGACGGATTCTCTGGCGGTGCACTCGATTTCGCATCCTCTCTCTTCGGATGGGTTATCTATCGCGGTGTGAAGCTTTCATACGTAGGTATGGGTGTTCTCGCAGTCATCACAGTAGCCATGATGGTTATCAACCGTCAGCGCATCGTGAAGGAGGAAAAAAAGTAAAAAGGTAAAAATAAAAACAAGATATATGAAGAAATTAACATTAATATTAGCAGCAATGGTATTAACAGCAAGTCAGGCTTTTGGCCAGTGTGGAAAATGTGGCTATGAAGTGAAGGCAGAAAATGCCTACACTAACTACAACGTTCGTTATGCAAGCAATCCGATGGATGCAAAGCACTATACAACAGACCGTCTTCGCGGTGAGTTCGCTATCGAGAAGGTGTTCGCTCCAGGCGAGGTAAACTGGACATACACCATGTTCGACCGCTTCCTCATCGGTGGTGCTGAGCCAACAACCGCTCCTCTGAAGCTGACTTCTATCGCTCCTCTCTATACAGACAAGCCAAACGATCAGAAGAATCTGCTCGACAACCGCGAGTTGGGTATCATCAACATCGGTGGCGAGGGTACTGTTACCGTTGACGGCAAGAAGTATACACTCGGTTTCCAGGAGGCTCTCTACGTAGGCCGTGGTGCCAAGAACATCGAGGTAAGCAGCAAGAATGCAGCTAAGCCAGCTAAGTTCTATATGAACAGCGCTTGTGCTCATCAGACATATCCTACCAAGAA
>ERZ1026862.640-NODE-640-length-23133-cov-4.389765_pt1 | contig 23133 bp, 21 predicted proteins | sample MGYA00380161_ERZ1026862 | MGnify/ENA primary metagenome ERZ1026862 (study PRJEB33269, sample SAMEA4719797) | human gut metagenome | biome: human-associated habitat; feature: organic feature; material: feces | place: Cameroon | collected 2013-10 ... | reverse complement strand
CCGGATTGACGTAGACCGGGACCGCGCCGCACACGACCAGCGCGTTTATCGCGCTTCTGTGCACGTTCCTGGGAAGGATTATCTTGTCCCCTGCCTTGCAGACGGACATCACCATCGCCTGCACCGCGCCGGTCGCGCCGTTCACAATAAATATCGTGTTCTCCGCGCCGAAAGCGTCCGCCGCGTATTCCTGCGCTTCCTTTATAACGGAAACCGGGTGGCAGAGGTTGTCGAGGGGCTTCATGGAGTTCACGTCGTTCTTCATGCAGACCTCGCCGAGGAAATCCCTCAGCACCTTGTTGCCGCGTCCGCCCTTGTGACCGGGCACGTCAAACTTTACGACGCGGTCCTGCTGATATTCCTTCATCGCCTCGTACAGGGGCGCACGGGTGTGATCAAGCCGCATTCTGCTCACCTCTTCAATAGATGTTCATTCCGCTGAAGATCTCGATCATTTCCCGGCGGAGGTTGTTGGTGATCTCAAGCCGCTGCTGGGGGTGTATCTCGTACACGTCGGAGTTGAACAGATAATTCTGAAGCTCGATCTCCTTGATCAGCATTTTTGTGTGGAATATATTTGACTGGTACACATTGACGTCGATGGCGTCGTACTTCGTCAGAGTGTCCGGATTTATGTAGTCCTGGATAGAGGTTATCTTGTGGTCCATGAAACATTTCTTTCCGGTGACGTCCCTCGTGAAGCCACGGACGCGGTAATCTATCGTGATGATATCCGAATCGAAGCTGCCGATGAGGTAGTCAAGCGTGTTCAGCGGAGAGATCTCGCCGCAGGTGGCGACGTCGATGTCAACGCGGAACGTGGAAATAGCCTTGTCCGGGTGATACTCCGGGAAGGTGTGCACCGTGATATGACTTTTGTCAAGATGTGCGTGAACGGTATCCGGCTGGATACTGTTCCTGTTAAAGAAGCCGGCGCCCTTGTTGCAGGAGCCGTCAACATGTTCGGGGTCAATATGTCCCTCCGCAAAGAGGATATTGACAGAGGCCCCCTGCGGATCATAGTCCTGCTTTGAGATATTCAGGACCGTCGCACCGATCTTCTCGGTGACGTCACAGAGGATCTTTGTGAGCCTTTCGGAATTGTACTGCTCGTCGATATAGGCGATGTAATCCCGCTGCTCCCTCTCACTTTTTGCATAGCACACATCATAAATGTTGAAGCTAAGTGTTTTTGTGAGGTTGTTAAAGCCATATAAAGCCAGTCTGGAGCTGCCGCCGCCAGGAACTGCTTCTGCCTTTTTCTCCAACCCTAACATCACGACCTTTCGGTAAAATAAGTTTCTGCATGTTCACTTTATGCAGTCAAAGTAAGTATAACATAAAAAGCCGTGATTTGCAATAATTTTTTCGATATTTTTTTGTTAAACTCTATTAATTGCAAGTAAAGTCAGCCCCATTGACAAAATTGCCGGAATGTGGTAAGATAGAGTTAAAGCAAGCGATTTCGAAAGGAGGCGCGCATGGCGATTTTCCATCAGAGCGGCGGACGTTTCAGCTACACCAGAACCGGGGAATTCCGGGTGCGCTGTAAGGCGGAAACTCCGCTGACGATCGTCTTTCTGATACTTATTCCGGTGGGGATAACCCTGATAGCATTTCTGACGAAGGATTATGTGAAGGAAGTGCCGCAGCTGGGAGAACTTCTGAGTTATGTGTACGGCTTCTGGGGAATGCTGTGCTTGTTCATCATAGGCGCGATCCGAGCCGGAGTGACCTGCAAATACTACGCCGACCAGGACGAATTCAAGATCACCGACAACCACAAACACACCGAGTATCTGTTCTATTCCGATATCGTGAGCGTGGACTACGACCCGATCAAGCTGTTCAGCTGCGTGCCCCGGGGATTCCGCGTGACCATCACCACGGAATACCGCACGATCGTGTACGACTACCTCTTTTTCGGGAACTTCGGCTCCTCCTCGCCGGAGGACACGCCGTTCCACCTGCTGGAAGCGCGCGTCCAGGCGGCACAGGAAACGCTCACCCCGGACGAACATATCGCACAGCTGAGAGATGACAGGGAGGGATTACTATGACAGGACGCCAGGCTTTTGAGGAGCGCTTCGGATTCCGCGTGAAAGGCGAATTCCGCGTGCGCGGTCTGTTTGAGATACCGCTGACGGGCGCCGGACTTCTGCTCATGGTGCTCGGGACTATCCTGCTCGTCGTAAAGATGGCGGACCCGATGTTCGCATTCGGAGGGACCTTCGGCGCGCTGCCCTTCGCAATAGCCATCTGGGTAATGCTGTGCTGGTGGGTGGTCCGGATAGCCCACAGCGGAGTTACCTGCCGCTACGAGGGCGACGATGATGAATTCCGCATAACCGACAACCGGAAGCACACCGAAATATTCTACTACCCGGACGTCACCGGAATCGAATACAAACCGCTGAGGTACCTGAACAAGCGCCAGCGCGGATATATCGTGACGATACACACGAAGTACCGCGCGGTGAAATACGAGTACATCGCCACCGGAAGGCAGCGCGTGAATTCCCCGGAGGACACGCCGTTCTTCCTGCTGGAGCAGCACTGCGGCCTTACCCGGGATATCACACCCGAGAACAACGACGGAAGAACTTAATAACACAGAACGGGCTGCCTGTCGCAGCCCGTTCTTATATTTCCGGATATACTTCTACACATTTGTCATTCCACTGTAGGTGGTGAGGATATCGTCCGCTATCTCGCGCTGAGTGCGCCGGGTATCCATTGCAAGCTTCTGTATGTGGCGGTGTGCCTGGCTCTCCGTGAGGTTCAGATACTGTATCAGGCAGCACTTCGCACGGTCGATGGTCTTGGTATCCTCCAGCTGCTTGGTGAGCTTGGATTTCTCCTGCTCCAGCCGCTGAAGGCTCTCCCGGGTCATCTCCGCCATTCTGACGGTCTGGAGAAGCGCCTGCTTCGTGAAGGGTCTGGGCAGTACATACGCGCCGGTGAACTTGATACGGCTCTGCACCTCGTCCGCTATCTCAGTCTTTGCGATGACGATTATCACGGCGTCCGTCCGTCCGCGGACCTCCGCCACCCAGTTCAGTCCGAAATCCGTGCGCAGCGGCGTGGATACAATGACCATGTCGTACCCCGAAAGATCAGCCGCAGAAGCCGACTCGTCGTCAAAGCAGCTGGTGATCTCCGCGCCGGTATCCTCCAGCGCTGCGGCAATACTGCCGCAGATCATCTCGGTCTTGGCGTTGATGAATATTCTGTTCATGCGTGTGACCTCCCTTGCGGCGTTAATTGCCCCGAATGATTACAGATTGTTGACGTAAAGCTGCTTGTACGGGCTTGCGGAGTTCGGAGTCAGCTTGAAGAAGTTGGAGCTGAGCAGCGTATCCACGTCATTGCCGAAGTGCTTTACGAAGCGCTCCACATAATGTCTGATGGATTCCTTCTCCTCGGCGGTGGCTACCGTGCAGCACACCTGGACGGGAAGCCCCTTGGGCATTACGTCGCTGCGGATAAACATCTCGCCGCCGTGCATTCCGGTGCCGCAGAAGTGACCCACCGGACAGCCCTCTACGCCGATTCCGAGCACGACGATGATTCCGCCCGCCTGGTACTCTCCCAGGAAGTCGCCGACCTTGCCGCCGATAACGATGGTCGGGAACATGTCCTGATAGCTCTTCATGTGGATCCCCACGCGATAGCCTGCATTACCCTGCACATATATCTCGCCGGAACGCATTGCGTAACCGGTGGTATCGCCGCTGTTGCCGTGGATTATGATAGCGCCGTCGTTCATGGTGTCGCCGGTGGCGTCCTGGGCGTTGCCGTGAACGCTGATCTTCGCGCCGTTGAGGTACGCGCCCAGCGCATTGCCGGGGGTTCCCTTGATGAGGATCTCCTTGCCGGAAAGACCTGCGCCGATGTATCTCTGTCCCAGCACGTTCTCCAGCGTGAATTTCTGCTCGTCAGAGTCCCTGATCATTTTATTCAGCTCTGCATACGGCATATTCTTTGCGTCAATGATCATCTCTTTATTCCTCCCAGCTTCTCTTCCCTGCGCGCCTTGCTGAACATCATCATCTGCGGTCTGTCCTTCAGCATATCCATATCGACATCGGACAGGTCTATGCGCTCCTTTATCATGGAGGTGTAGATTCCTGCGCGCTTTACGTCGCCCATGAGAATGAATCCCTTGAGCATACCGTCCTTGAATACCAGCTTCTTATAATTATTGCCGTTTTCCTCGACATATTCCTCTCCGTCGTAGCTTCCGGCGGTGATGATGTGGAGTCCGAAGAAGCCGATGGCGTTCATCGGAATGGCATTCTCGTACTTGGTTTCAGCGCCTGCCATGTTTCTTCCGGCAACCTCGCCCTGCATGTAGGCATTCGGCAGCAGCGCCAGAATCCTGTCGGTATCGCTGGAGGAATCGTGGCTGACGGTGCAGTCGCCGGCGGCGTAAACATCGTCCAGCGTGGTCTTCTGTGTGAGGTCGCAGATGATTCCGCGCTCTACCTTTCCGCCGGCTTCGGATACAAGCTCGGTGTTCGGGCGGACTCCGACGGCGATGATCACCATGTCGAAATCAACGGTCGCACCGTTCTTGAGCTTTGCGGAGTGCTCGCTGAACTCGTCAACGGAGGTTCCCAGAATGAACTTGGTGCCCTTGCTCTCGATATGCTTCTTCATGATGGAGCCTGCGCGGATATCCAGAATAGACGGCAGAATACGGTCAGCCATATCAACTACGGTGATGTCAGCCTTGTATTCATTGAGCGCCTCTGCGGCTTTAAGTCCGATAAGTCCGGCGCCGATGATGAGGACCTTCATTCCGGGCTTTACTTCCGCCTTGATAGCCTTCACGCTGTCGTAACTCATGAATGTGTGGCAGGAGGCGATCTTGTCCATTCCGTTCATCGGAGGAACAAACGGCTTGGAGCCGGTAGCCACCATCAGCTTGTCATAGGGCACCGTATTCCCGTCGGAAAGGACCACGTTCTTTGCCGCTGTATCTATCTTTGTGACCCGGGTGTCGAGCAGCGTTTCAACGCCGTTCTTCTCGTAGAAATCCGGGCTGCGGTAGTAGATGTTCTTGTCCGTTACCTTGCCCATCAGCCAATAGGAGATGAGCGGTCTGGAATAGGTGTGGTACTTCTCATCGGAGATCACGGTGATCTTTCCGGTCTTGTCGATCTGACGGATACCCTCGATCGTTCCGACTGCCGCAGCAGAGTTGCCGATAATTACATAGTTCATATCCGTCACCTCACCTTTCCTCGAATACTATCGCGTTGTTCGGGCAAGCCTTTACGCACGCCGGCTCGCCGTGGCTGTTGCGTGTGCAGAGGTCGCACTTGCGTATCTTGTGCCCTGCCTCGTCAATCACGATGGCACCGTAGGGACATGAGAGCACGCAGGTGTAGCAGCCGACGCACTTCTCCTCGTCGCAGACGATAACGCCGTCCTGCACGGAGAGCGCTCCGGCAATACAGCCCTTTACGCAGGGGTGCGCGTCGCAGTGACGGCACTGTACCGCGAAGTTGATCTTGTCGCCCTCTTCTATCTGTATCCTCGCAACGGGCTTCTTTCCGCCGGCGAAAGCCTTTACCATATCAGGAGCGCCGCTGTTCGCTGCCGCACAGGTGAATTCACACAGATGGCAGCCCAGACACCAGTCCTCGTTCACATAAACCTTTTTCATTGTTATGACCATTCCTTTCGAGCAGTGTCAGTCGTTATTCACCTGCGTGCATTATGCCGAGGATATCGAGTTCCTTCTGATTCAGACCGATTCCGCGGAGCATGAGCCTGTTGCCGCGGAGGGACTCCAGGGAGTTGATACCCATGCCGCCCATCATTTCCTTGATCTCGTGATCCCACGCGTGAACGAGGTTCACAAGGCGCTTGTACGCGATATCCGGATTAAGACGCTTTACGAGGTCGGCGCGCTGTGTCGCAATACCCCAGTTGCACTTACCGGTGTTGCAGCTTCTGCACAGGTGGCAACCCATGGAGAGCAGAGCCGCGGTAGCGATGTAGACTGCGTCCGCACCCAGCGCAACTGCCTTTACGACGTCCGCGCTGCTTCTGATGGAACCGCCCACAACGATGGAGATGTTGTTTCTGATACCCTCGTCGCGGAGCCGCTGGTCAACGCTCGCGAGAGCCAGCTCTATCGGGATACCTACGTTATCGCGGATCCTTGTCGGAGCCGCGCCGGTACCTCCTCTGTAGCCGTCGATGGCGATTATATCCGCGCCGCTTCTCGCGATACCGGAAGCGATCGCCGCAACATTGTGTACCGCCGCGATCTTAACGATAACCGGCTTCTTCCAGTCGGTGGCCTCCTTGAGGGAGAGAACCAGCTGACGGAGGTCCTCAATGGAGTAGATATCGTGGTGCGGAGCCGGAGAAATCGCGTCAGTCCCCTTCGGGATCATACGGGTCTTTGAAATCTCCTCGTTGATCTTCATTCCGGGGAGGTGTCCGCCGATACCGGGCTTAGCGCCCTGACCCATCTTGATCTCGATAGCGGCACCGGTGTCGAGGTATTCCTTGAATACGCCGAAACGTCCGGAAGCCACCTGGCAGATGGTATTGGGACCGTACTTGTAGAAATCCTTGTGCAGACCGCCCTCACCGGTGTTGTAATATGTACCGAGCTCCTGTGCGGCTCTCGCCAGGGATTCATGCGCGTTCTTGGAGATGGAACCGAAGGACATCGCGGAGAACATGATCGGCACGTCAAGCTCCAGGTAAGGATTATGCTTGAACTCAGCCTTGCCGTTCTCGTCGTAGTGTATCTCCTGGTCCTTCTTTCCGAGGAACGTCTTGGTTTCCATCGGCTCACGCAGGGGATCGATAGGCGGATTCGTTACCTGGGAAGCGTTCAGCAGGATCTTGTCCCAGTATACGGGGTATTCTCTCGGATTGCCCATCGCGGAGAGAAGCACTCCGCCGGAGCCTGCCTGCTTGTAGACTTCGTCCATTACCTGCTGACTCCAGTTGCCGTTCTCGCGGAATTCGTTCTCGTTCTTCTTTATTTTCAGTGCTCTTGTCGGGCAGAGGGTTACGCAGCGCTGGCAGTCAACGCAGCTGGTTTCGTCAGCGACCATCTTGTCCAGGTCGGGATCGTAATGGTGCACCTCGTTGGCGCACTGTCTTTCACAGACGCGGCACTTTATGCAGCGGTCGTAATTGCGCACCACCTCAAACAGGGGGTTCATATAATTTATAGCCACTTGTGACCTTCCTTTCAAAACTGCTCTATCACTTATTTATCGAGGGTTACGATGATCGGTTCACCGCCACGGGGACTCCAGATACGGTCAACGTCCGGGGACATCGTTCTTATGGAGCACTCCTCGCTGGAGATGTATACCGTGTCGCCCTTCTCTGCGGCAACCATCGAACGGAGCTTCAGACGGTCGTTGAGCGCCATGAGTCCGTTGTTGAAGCCGAGGATTATCGAGAAAGGCCCTGTGATGAGCAGGCTGGAATATACGTTTCTGAAATGGCGGATCTTTGCGGTTTCCTCCGGGCTGAACCTGCCGGAGTCTATCTCGCTCCAGAACGGAGCCGCAATCACCTTTGCGACGTCCTCCAGGGGCATTCCCAGGCGGCGGTGGAGGTAGTCGATGATGTAGGTGATTACCTCGGTATCCGTCAGCAGGTTGCACTTGTAGCCGAACATCTCGATGAAGCGCCTGTTCGCGTCGTAAGAGGAGATCTCGCCGTTATGTACGATCGTGTAATCCAGCAGGGCGAAGGGGTGTGCGCCGCCCCACCAGCCAGGGGTGTTCGTCGGGTAGCGTCCGTGGACTGTCCACGCCCAACCGTCGTATTCGTCAAGTCTGTAGAACTCGCCGACGTCCTCGGGGTAACCTACCGCCTTGAATACGCCCATGTTCTTGCCGCTGGAGAAAACGTATGCGCCGTCGATCTTGTCGTTGATCTTGATAACGCAGCGCGCAACGTAGGTGCGCTCGTCAAGCTGGCTTTCTTCAAGCTTTGTGGGAAGAGGGTTCACGAAGTAGCGCCAGATAAGCGGCTCGTCAGTGATGTTCGGGTGCTTTCTGGTAGGGATACGAGAGAGGTTGATGACATCGAAGTGTCTGTCGATGAAAGCCTCGGTCTTGATCCTTGCTTCGTTGGAGTCGTAGAAAACGTGGAACGCATACTGATCCTTGTATTCCGGATAGATGCCGTAGCCTGCGTAGCCGCCGCCCAGACCGTTGGAACGGTCATGCATACAGGCGATGGAATTCACGATCACGCTGCCGTTAGTCCTCCTGCCGCTTCTGTTGATGAAGCCCGAGATGGCGCAGCCTGCAGGGATCCTGGTTTCTCCCTCTTTCTTTAACATAAGCTCACTCCTTAAAATTGACTCAGAAAAACAAGTTCCGGCAGGAAAACCGCCGGAATCTGCGTCATTCGGCGCAGCGCTGAGCCGGTTTGTCTTTCAGTATTATGCGGATCAGGCGGAGGTGTGGTGAAATTTCTTGCTCTGCGAAGTTGCAGGAGGAAACTTCGTCGTCCGGACCTCCCCGAACGTTTGTGCCCGGGCACTAACGTTTTTATCCGTGTTTAATTTACGTCCCTATTATAGCACTATTGCCTCCGGTTGTCAAGTGGTTTTTGCAAGTTTTTAATGAGCAATCTTTCATTTTTATATATGTTGGATTACATATTTTACTTTATATTCCGGTTAGTTATAACTAATAGAGCGCTTTTGCAGACTATCCCGGCGGTATTTTCGGGCGAGAATGTAGTTTTTGCAAGAAGCAAAGCTTTCATGTTGCATTATTTTTGTAGAAACAGCCAAAATGCAAAAAATCCCGAAAAACCTGCACAAATTTCAAATAGCACTTGAAAAAAGCGCGGAAATAGAGTATAATAGTATAGTATTATTTTATTAATAAGAAAGGAACACCTAATTATGGCAGTCGAATTAAAGACTATACAGCACCTCTGCGAGCTGTCAAAGCTGAATTATGACGAAGCCGGACTTGAAAAAGTCATGGGCGAGATGGGCGACATCATCGACCTGATGGACACGATCAAGAGCTTCGACCTCACTTATGATGATACCAAGGACAACAACAGCATTTCCCTGAATGAAGTGCGCGAGGACGTTGCACAGCCGTCCTTCCCGACGGAGAAGCTGCTCGCAAATGCAGAGAACACCGACAACTGCTACGTTGTGCCCAAGGTCGTTGAATAATCAGGAGGTAATATATGGATATAACCCGTGCAAAGATCCGTGACCTGCGCAAGGCACTGGACAGCAAGGAGATCAGCGCCGCAGAACTTTGCGGCGAATACTTCAAGAAGATAGAAGCCGGCGACGGCAAGGTGCAGTCCTACATCACCGTGACAAAGGACAAGGCGATGGAGATGGCGGCAAACGCCCAGAAGCGTATTGACGCCGGCGAATCCGCACCCCTCACCGGAATCCCGCTCGCGATAAAGGACAACATCTGCACCGACGGTATCAAGACCACCTGTGCAAGCAGAATGCTGGAGAATTTCATTCCCCCGTACAACGCCACAGTAATCGAGAAGCTGAACGCCGAGGGCTATGTTCTGCTCGGCAAGACCAGCATGGACGAATTCGCGATGGGCGGCTCCACACAGACCTCCGCGTTCGCCAAGACCAAGAACCCCTACGACCTTGAGAGAGTTCCCGGCGGTTCCTCCGGCGGAAGCGCGGCGGCGGTTTCCGCTTCCTTCGCTCCGGCGGCTCTCGGAAGCGACACCGGCGGCTCCATCAGACAGCCTGCTTCCTTCTGCGGCGTCACCGGAATCAAGCCGACCTACGGCAGAGTGTCCCGTTACGGTCTGGTGGCTTTCGCAAGCTCCCTCGACCAGATAGGTCCGATAGCTTCCGATGCCCGGGACTGCGCCATCATGCTCAACGCCATCTGCGCGCATGACCCCCACGACGCCACAAGTTCCAGACAGCCCGTCCCGGATTTCACCGCCAAGCTCGGTCAGTCCGTCAGCGGAATGAAGATCGCGATGCCCAAGGAGTTCTACTCTGACGACATCGACGACGATGTAAAGGCTTCCGTAATGGCTGCCGCAAAGACTCTGGAATCCCAGGGCGCGAAGCTCGTGGAATGCTCCATTCCCGGACTGAAGTACGCTATCCCGGCTTACTACCTCATCGCCTGCGCGGAGGCTGCTTCAAACCTGTCCAGGTTCGACGGGATCAAGTACGGATTCCGCGGAGAGGGACGCACTTTCGAGGAACTTATCCGCGACAGCCGCAGCAAGGGCTTCGGCGAGGAAGTCAAGCGCCGTATCCTGCTGGGTAACTACGCGCTTTCCTCCGGCTACTACGACGCTTACTACAAGAAGGCGCTCGCCCTCAAGCAGGAGATCATCAAGGAATACAACGACGTGTTCGATATCGCGGACGTGATCCTGACCCCGACCGCTCCCACGCCGGCATACAAGATCGGCGCCCAGGACAACGACCCGGTCAAGATGTACCTCGCGGATATCTGCACGGTCACAGTAAATATCGCGTCCCTGCCGGGAATCTCCACCACCTGCGGCTACACCGCGGACGGACTGCCGATAGGTATGTCCGTTATCGGCAGACGCTTTGACGAGCAGACTATTTTACAGTGCGCCGACGCATTCGAACAGACATTCGCGCCGTCCGCACCGAAGCTTTAAGGAGGTAATGGCATGAGCTCATATTTTCCTACGATAGGACTTGAAACACACGCGGAGCTTTCCACCAACTCCAAGGTATTCTGCACCTGCTCCGCGGAATTCGGCGGCACGCCGAACTCCAGATGCTGCCCCGTGTGCAGCGGACTTCCCGGAACACTCCCCGTGCTGAACAGGAAGGCTGTTGAATACATCATCAAGGCAGGATATGTCATGAACTGTGACATATCGCGCTTCACCAAGTGGGACAGAAAGAACTACTTCTACCCCGACCTGCCGAAAGCATATCAGATATCCCAGATGCCGCGCCCGGTGTGCCTTTCCGGTAACGTAAAGATAAACGTCGGCGGCAAGGAGAAGGATATCCGCATCAACCGTATCCACCTCGAGGAGGACGCCGGCAAGCTGGTTCACGACGAAGTGAACCGTATCTCCCTCGCGGACTACAACCGCTGTGGCGTTCCGCTTATCGAGATAGTTACCGAGCCGGATTTCCACAGCGCAGAGGAAGTTGTGGCATACCTCGAAAAGATAATGCTGCTCCTTCAGTACGCCGGAATCTGCGACTGCAAGATGGAGCAGGGCTCTATCCGATGTGACGTCAACATCTCCATCGCGCCGAAGGGCAGTAATGAACTCGGCACCAGAACCGAGCTGAAGAACCTGAACTCCCTCAAGGCAATCGCAAAGGCTATTGAAGTCGAGATCGAGCGCCAGGAGGAACTCCTGGACAACGGCGAAAAGGTAATTCAGCAGACCCGCCGCTTCAACGAGGCTCTCGGCGAAACCACCGCGATGAGAAGCAAGGAGGACGCCCACGATTACCGCTACTTCCCCGACCCGGATATCCCTCCGATAATCTTCACCGAGGAGGAGCTCGAGGAGATCCGCAACTCCATTCCGGAACTGCCGGAGCAGAGAGTTGCGCGCTATGTCGAGCAGTACGGAATCAAGAAGCCAGACGCGGACCTCATCGTTTCCGACAAGAAGATATGCGACTTCTTCGACGTTGCTATCCAGGAATACGACAATCCCAAGGCGGTCGCAAACTACATCACCGGCGAGCTTCTCCGCAGGAAGAACCTCGGCGAGGTAGACATGGACGACCTGAAATTCACCGGCAAGGAGTTCGCACAGCTTGTTGAACTGCTCCAGACCGACAAGGTTTCGCAGTCCAACGCCAAGGCGATACTCGGTGAGATGATTGAGAACGGCGGCACCCCGAAGTCCATCGCGGACGCGAAGGATCTCTGGATCAAGGAGGACAGCGACCTGCTGGCAAAGACCGTTGACGAGATCATCGCGAACAATCCGAAGGCTGCCGAGCAGTACCGCAGCGGCGATCAGAAGGTATTCGGATTCTTCATGGGACAGGCTAACAAGGCTCTCAAGGGTCAGGCTTCCCCGAAGGCTATCCAGGAATACATCAAGAAGAAGCTTTCAGAATAATAATCAGGGCGGATTTAAAAATCCGCCCTTTTAACATGTATAAAAGCAGGCGCCGATTTAAGCGCCTGCTTATTTATTATTCAACTGGAATTTCGATAGGTGTTTCAACTGACGTATCGGTATCCGGTGCCGTCCCGTCAACAGTCCGCTCGTCTGGCTCTATCTCCACCGGCTCCGTTTCCGTAGGCTCGGTGGTGGTTTTAGTCGTCTTTGTGGTCTTCGCAGGCTTGGTGGTTTTCGCCGGCTTTGTCGTCTTGGAAGGCTTGGAAGTCTGCGGCTTGGAGGTTTCCTCCGGCTCTTCCGGCGTATCCGCAGTCGTTGTGGAGCTGGTGGATTCCGGCTCAGCCTCGTAAGTCGGCATGGGCTTCGCTCCGTCCGTGGGCTTGGTGCCGTCCCACAGTCCGGTCTCCATCAGGGCGCGGTGCATTTCCCACAGTGCTATGTAGTAGCAGTACGGACCCAGGTGCACTCCGTCGCCGGAATGCAGGCAGGTGCGCAGCTTACCCTCGTCATTCTTGAGATACTGCCCGAAATCCACAAAGTGGACTCTCTCCGGGAACTCCCTCTCGATGAACCTGCGCATGTAGTCGTTGAAGCTGTCGATAACGCTGTTGGCGCAGAATTTACTGCACACCGGGGTTATCGCTGCCACGAAAACGTCCGCGTCGCTGCCGTCCAGCGTCGCCTGAATGACCTTGCGGTAGTTCTCGCAATAGGTATCCTCGTACACCATGTTGACGTCGTTCATGCCCATGGAAAGCAGGACGTACCGCGGCTTTGAGGTACTCAGCACCTGGTCGTAGGTCTGGTCCTCCTTTCCGCGGAACTTGAACGTGTAGTCAAAGAAGCTGCGCGAGCCGAGGTTGCCTTTTGCGGCAACGTGCTCCCGGGGGACTATGCCGTATTCCGCGAATCCGCTGCATATGCTGTCCCCGACAAACAGGGAGTAATCCACGAAGCTCAGCTCTTCCTCGCTGAGGTCGAACTGCTCGTGCACCTCGCTGTAGAAGATGTCGAAATCACTGTCAGCGTCCGGCGTGGTGGTCACCTCCGCCGTAGGCACCTGCACGCTTGTCGTCGTGGAATCCCCGGAGGTGCTCTCCGGCTTCTCCGCCTGCGGCACCTGGGATTCAACATCGCCGGTGGCAGTGGTGACGGAAGTGCTTCCTGCGCTGACGAGGTCCTCCATGCTTGCGCTGACCTCCGGTCTGCTCTCAGTGGAGGAGCAGCCGCTCAGCATAACACATGCGGCGAGTGCAGCGCTGTATATTCTGTATTTCATTGTATATATCAAATCCTTCTGGACGGAAAATCATTGGAAGGGCTGCCAGGCGCGCCAAAAAACGGCACATTGGAAAATTTTTCGCAGCCATTAAACAAACAGACGCCCGATATTACAAACACGGGCGTCCGTATATTTCGATAGAAAATTACTTCTTGCCGTGCTTCTTTGCCGCGGGCTTAGCCTTGGGAGCAGGAGCCGGAGTCTTGACCTCGGGCTTCTTCTCGGCAGCAGGAGCAGCCTTGACTTCGGGCTTTACCTCAGCCTTCTTCTCAGCGGCAGGAGCAGCCTTGACCTCGGGCTTTGCTTCAGCCTTGGGAGCGGCAGCCGGCTTCTTTTCAGCGGGCTTCTTCTCAGCCTTCTTGGCAGGAACCAGCGGCTCGAGTGCCATGAACTTAGCGATGTCGCCCTCTACCTTAACGATACCGTCCTCAACAGCCTTGGCGAAAGCGATCTCGCCGGCGAACAGCTTGTCGATGTTCTCAGCGGAGCCGGTAACGTTCACCTGGAGATCGTCATAATGATAAGGAGCAACAGTAAGTACGCCGTCCTTTACCTCAACGTAAACATCTCCGTCCTCTTCGAGGATAGTGAAATTGGCAACAACAAGATCCTCATACTTCTTTGCCTTTGCCTTGCTGCCCTTGAGATAGCCATTGATCTTTTCAGCGAGTTCTGTATTAGTCATGATAGAAACCTCCTGTGGTAAGCACCGGTAAGTCCGGATACATTTGCAGAGCAACTCCGCACTTTATTCAACAGCGTAAAGCCGCTGTCTATTTCTTCTCTATGTAAGTATATCATATCCCATGCGGTATTGCAATAGGCATTTTCTATAAATTTACATGGAAAAGAGGGATATTTTCAGCGGAAAAATATAAATCTGCACAACAGCGGTATCAATCCTTCTGGGGGATCTCCTTGCCGTCATAGTCCACGAAATACCGCTTGGGACGGGTCAGCTCTTCGGGCATCTTGGAGGGAGCATTCATCAGGCTCTCGCGGACAACATCGCCGAATTCCGGCTTGGCGAGATAGTACACATAGCTCTCGACAACGTTCTTCTTGTCCAGCACGCGCCCCTCGATCTTGAAGTTGTCGAAGCCCATCGAAAGGTACTTGTCGAACAGCTGATCGTTGGTGATGAAGGTCTTATACTGAACGACCTCGTTGAAATCCATGCTCGGATTCTTGCAGTTGAATTCCATCGCTTCCTGCATGGGATTCTCCGGCTGCTTCAATCCGCGGTTGAAGGACGAAAGCAGGTTAGCCTGCTGCTCGCTTGCCCGGCGCTGACATCTGCCGAGTACTCTGTAGTGCTCTCCACGGCGCTGACAGTGGGGAACGCAGTAGGGGTTGATGAGTATCTCGCAGCGCTTCCTCAGCTCCATGGGGATCTTGTCGAGCTTCTCGAAATCGTTGTTCCAGTTGTAATCCAGAACGACAAGCTTGTAATCCTTCTCGAACTCCTTCATCAGCAGGTCGTAGTCCTCGATCTGCTTCACCGTGGAGGAAGTAAGCGGATACGCAGGGTACTTCTCGCGGATATACTCCTCAAGGAAGGGAGCGTTGATGATTATTTCGTTCAGACCGTTGTTCGCCAGTCTGCAAAGCATATTGCAGAAATGGTCCTTGAGATCCGCCTCGGTAAGAGTGGGGTTTGTGAAGGTATATCTGATAGGCACGCCGCGCTTGTTGAATTCGCTGATGGTCCACTTGATAACCTCTCTCGAAGTACCGCCGACGATAACACGTCCGCCGTTCCAGAGAGCCGGCGCAAAGCAGCCGTAAGTGGATACAATCTCAACATCACGGAAATACTCCGGGTGTTCTTTCATCAGGTCAAGAAGGTTCAGGTTAAGGTCGCAGTGCTTCCAGAAATCCGGAATATGAAATTTAGCTGTCATTTCAATAAGCTCCTCTGTTTTATTAGGAAATACTACTTTAATTATATATCAAACGTTCCCTGTTGTCAAGACATTTCGCGACAAATAACGCGGCGGCGCGTGAATATTCCGCCGGCTGGAAGGAATAATACCCACAAAAAGACAAAGCGAGGTAACAAGATGGCAGTTGTACTGATAAGAGCCTGCATACTCTATGTGATAATCACGTTTTCCCTGCGGCTGATGGGAAAGCGCCAGCTGGGGGAACTCCAGCCCTCGGAGCTGGTGGTGACGATACTGATTTCGAACATCGCCTCCGTGCCGGTGGAGGATTCCTCCATGCCCATGCTGATGGGCGTTGTGCCGATCCTGACGCTGGTATGCCTGGACGTGATAATGTCAGCGGTCATGCTGAAATTCCCGAAATTCCGGCGGCTGATGATAGGCAGCCCCCGGGTGATCATGTCCGAGGGCGTGATAATGCAGAAGGAGATGAAGCGCCTGCGCTACACCGTTGACGACCTGGTGGAGGCAATGCGCGAGGAACAGATATTCGACATAACCCAGGTATACTACGCGATCGTGGAAACCACCGGAAAGATACACTTCCTGAAAAAGAAGGACTACCAGTCGGCGGAAAAGGCGGACGTAGCCTGCGGAGGTTCCTCGGACGATCCGCCTGCGGTCATAATCCGCGACGGGAAAGAAGACCCCGAGCAGATGAAGTTCATGGGACTGGGCATGGGCTGGCTGCACGAGCAGCTGCGCCAGCAGCAGCTGTCCATCAGCGACGTATTCCTCATGACCGCCGACAGGAACGGTCAGAACACCATAATCCGCCGGCAGAGGGGGCTGTAAATGAACAGATTTATCGTTAGTATCGTCCTGCTGGCTTCCATGGCGGCAGGGTGCTTTTATTCCGTCTGGCTCACCACGCAGCACACGGACGAGCTTTCCGGGCTTATCGACCAGGTGGAGCAGTTCCACACCGACGGCGACGACGAAAAGGCGCTGGAATACGCCCGGGAGCTGAAATCCTCCTGGGACCAGATACTTCACTACAGCATACTCATCAACGACCTGGGACACGCGATGGAGATAACCTCCTGCATTGCGGAGATCACGTCCTTCGCCGAAGAGGGCGACGACGAACTTTACGCCGCCTGCGACCGCGCCCAGGCTCAGCTGGAGCTTTTCCGGCAGATGCAGACTCCTACCCTGTGGAAGATACTGTAGCTACGCCAGCTCATAAAGACACTCGTCCCGCTCCTCGTCAGAGGAGCGGTTCTTTCTGCCGTGGGATATCTCGCGCAGGGACATTCCCAGCTTCTCCATCACCCGGCGCGAAGCCGTATTCTCGCTGTCGCAGTGGGCGATAAATCGGCTAAGTCCGCTGGCGCGGCAGTATTCCATCAGACCCCGGGCGGCCTCCGCCGCGTAGCCCTTCCCGTGGAATTCCCGGGAGATTATCCAGCCAAGCTCCCAGGCGGTGCCGTTTTCCTCCAGGTAGACGCTCACCGAGCCGATGTGCTGTTCCCCGAGCATTACCGCCATCTCCAGGAACTGCGGCTGCGGCTTTGCCGCCTCCGCTTCGCAGCGGCGCAGGTAGCGCTTCGTTTCCGCGATGTCCTCTACCGGGAGGAATACCATCAGCCGGGTCAGCTCCGGGTCCGCGGCGTACTTATGCGTGGAATTAAGGTGCTTCATTCCCAGCGGCTCCAGCGTGAGCCGCGGCGTTTCTATCAGTATCATTGTCGTACCTCCGGATATCATTCAGTATACTCCATTATAGCCCCCTCGCCGGGAATTGTCAACTTGCCGCGTACTTGACAACCCGGGGCAAAAGTACTATAATTATTGTATCTTTATTCAAAGGAGGATATCACCATGAGAAGCTGCGGAATACTCATGCATATCACCAGCCTGCCCTCCCCCTACGGCATAGGGACTTTCGGCGCGGAAGCGGAGCGCTTCGCCGACTGGCTCCGGAGCGCCGGACAGAAATACTGGCAGGTGCTCCCGATAGGACCCACCGGCTATGGGGATTCCCCCTACCAGCCGTTTTCTTCCTTTGCCGGGGACCCTCTGCTCATCGACCTTGACGAACTTGCGGAGAACGGCTACCTTGCCAGGAATTCCGTTGCGGAGGCGGATTACGGCGCCGACCCCACCTTTGTTGACTACGACAAGATAAGGGGCGTGAAGATGGCGCTGCTGAAGGAGGCTTTCGCAGGATTCACAGACGATGTGGGCTACACCTCCTTCGTGATGGACGAGGGCGACTGGCTGGAAGACTACGCGCTGTTTGCCGCCCTCAAGGAGAGATTCGGCAACAGACCCTGGACCGAATGGGAGGAATCCATCAAGCTGCGCAAGCCCGAGGCTGTCAAGCAGTACACGGACGAATTGCAGAACGAGATCAAGTTCCACAAATTCGTGCAGTACATCTTCTGGCGGCAGTGGGACAGATTCCACCGCTACTGCAACAAGAACGGGATACAGGTGATAGGCGATATCCCGATATACGTTTCCCCGGACTGCGCTGATGTGTGGGCGCACCCGGAGCTGTTCGAACTGGACGAAAGGCTGAATCCCAAGCGCGTCGCCGGAGTTCCGCCGGACCTGTTCTCCGCCACCGGGCAGCTGTGGGGGAATCCACTGTACAACTGGGAGGAAATGCACCGCACCGGCTATAAGTGGTGGCTCCAGCGTATCGGGAAATCCAAGGAGAACTACGACATGCTGCGTATAGACCACTTCCGGGCGTTCGACACCTACTACGCTATCCCGTTCGGACACAAGACCGCGGAAAACGGCGTATGGGAAAAAGGACCCGGCATGGAGCTTTTTAACGCGATACGCAACGACCTCGGCGACGTCAACATAATCGCGGAGGACCTCGGGGATATATTCGACAGCGTCCGGGAACTGCTCAGGAATACCGGATTCCCGGGAATGAGGGTGCTCCAGTTCGGGTTCAATCCCGAGAACAAGGACAACGAGCACCTGCCGCATAATTACCCCGTGAACTGCTGCGCCTACACCGGGACTCACGATAATATGCCGGTCATGCAGTGGTACCGCGAGGCGGACCGGGAGTCCAGGGCGATGGCAAAGCGCTACCTCCACACGGGGCTGTTCGAGAAATTCAGCAGCAGCTGTATCCGCGCGGTATACGCAAGCCCGGCGCAGCTGGCGGTGATCCCCATGCAGGATATACTCGGGCTGGGCAAGGAGAGCCGCATGAACGTTCCCTCCACCGTCGGCGGAAACTGGCGCTGGCGCATGCTCCCGGGAAAGACCACCGACAAGCTCGCCGCAAAGCTGAGGGAGCTGGCGGAAACCTATTTCAGATGACCACGAGGACATAATGACCGAGATAACCGTAACAAAAAACGACGCCGGGCAGCGCGCCGACCGCTTTCTCACAAAAGCCTACCCGAATCTGTCGCTGCCGCTGATATGCAAGCTGATGAGGAAGAAGCGCATAAAGCTGAACGGCGCGCGCACAGAGCCGAACACCAAGCTGGTGGAGGGCGATGTATTCCGCTTCTATCTCAGCGACGAACTGCTGGACACCGGCGGAAAGGCGAAGCAGGCGGATTTCCGCGACGTGCCGCCGGAGCTTGACCTGATTTACGAGGACGAGAATATCCTGCTGTGCGACAAGCCCGTCGGAATGGTTGTGCACGAGGACAACGACAACACCTCCGACACGCTGATAAACCGCATAAAATGCTACCTCTGGAAGAAGGGGGAATACGACCCGGACAGCGAACTCAGCTTCGCGCCGGCGCTGTGCAACCGCATCGACCGCAACACCGGCGGCATCGTCATCGCCGCAAAGAACGCGGAATCCCTCCGGGTGCTGAATCAGAAAATACGGGACAGGGAGCTTGTGAAGCTGTACCTCTGCCTGGTGTGGGGGCGGCTTCCGCAGAAATCCGCCACGCTCACGGCATACCTTGAGAAACTCCCGGACGAGAACCGCGTGATAGTTTCCGATCGGAAAACTCCTGCCAACCGCACCATCAGGACGAAATACCGTGTGCTCCGGGAATTCGCCGACCGCAGCCTTGTGGAGGTAGACCTCCTCACCGGGCGCACCCACCAGATAAGGGCGCATTTCGCCCACATCGGGCACCCCCTCCTCGGGGACGGGAAATACGGCAGCAACAAGGACAACAAGCGGGTGGGAATGGACTGCCAGGCGCTGTATTCCTACAAGCTGCGGTTCGAGTTCACTACCCCGGCGGGCTGCCTTGAATACCTCAACGGCAGGGAATTCACCGTGAAGGACCCCGGAAAGATATGGTTCATGGACAGGGCAGAATAATCCGGGAAGGCTATTGCAATTTGCGCAAAAAAGGTGTATAATGAATCTGATACGGCGGATCGCCGCAATAATATCATTCGGAGGAAAATAAAATGGCAGAGAATGAAGTACTTATCGAAACATCTGCACGTCACGTTCATGTGACCCAGGAAACACTTGAGGCGCTCTTCGGCGCAGGTGCACAGCTCACCAAGAAGAAGGATCTGTCCCAGCCGGGTCAGTTCGCAAGCGAGCAGCGCGTTACAGTAGTAGGCCCCAAGAAGGAGCTTGCAAACGTGAGCATTTTAGGTCCGGTACGTTCCGCTGACCAGGTAGAGCTTTCCGCTACCGACGCGCGTTCCATCGGCCTTGGCATTGATATCCGCGAGAGCGGCGACATCGCAGGCACCCCCGGATGTACCCTGCGCGGCCCTGCCGGCGAAGTTACCATCAAGGAAGGCGTTATCGTTGCAAAGCGTCATATCCACCTCACCCCTGAGACCGCTGAAAAGCTTGGCGTGAAGAACAAGGACATCGTGTGGGTAAAGACCAACACCAACGGCAGAAACGCTATCCTCGGCGATGTTGTTATCAGAGTCAGCGATAAGTTCGCAGACGCTATGCACATCGACACCGACGAATCCAACGCTATCAGCGCTGTTCCCGGTCTGATGGGCACCATCATCAAGAGCCTGTAATCATCACGGATCCCCTGCTCAGGTGAACAGGGGATCTTTTTGTAATAACGCCAGGTTTCGAGGTTCCGCGACTTATTTTCCATTGACAGGGGCGCCGGGATTTGGTATAATTATTGTGTAATTGCATGTGCGCAATTAGCTACTAATCAGGAAAGGAGGACAAAATGCCAACAGAACAGGAGTTAAAAGAAAAGGAACAGGAAGAACTGTCAGATATTCAATTTTCCGCTCACATAACTGAAGAATTCACCGCCGAGATGACCGAACCTGCCCCGGATACCGCTCCGGAACAGCCGCTCCCCGAGGACGAATTCTCCCAGCGCGACCGCGAAATACTTGCGGCGCTGGACGAAATGCTGCAAAAGAACAGCGCTCCGCCCCGGGAACAGCCCAGAAAAAAGCGCCCGGATTTCCGGCGGCTGACGATAGGCACGATGAAGCGCGGCGCCGGAGTGCTCTCCCTTGCAGTAACGCTGATAGTCATGGGGATCACGCTGATGTGCCTGCTTATCTCCGGCACACCGGATCTTACGCTGCTCATCAAGATCTCCCCTGTCGCGGCGGTGCTGCTCGGCGCTGAGATACTGCTGAGCTGGCTCGCTTCCGGCAGGAAGATACGAATACATATTCCCTGCGTGTGCGCTGACGCGGCGGTCGTTATAGGGTGCTGCATTCTGGCGGCGGTGCTCAGCGGCAACATCACCGAAACCGAGCAGGAATTCAGCAACCGCGCCGCCGAAGCCATGATATACGACAAGGCGTATCCGCTGCTGAAGCATACCGCGGATATCTCCGCGCTGACCGTGGACGCAGACCTCAATCTCGAGGGCGGAAAGAAGCGCACGGACGATTCCATCACCTCCGCCGACGACATCGGCATAAACGTCGCCCTCGACGGGAATTACCTTTCCCCGGCGGAATTTGCGGCGGAATGCGGCGGCATAATCCGGGTATTCGGAGATCTGGATATCCCAGTGGACAGATTCAGCTTCACCGCCGATACAAGACTGATGAGCTTTGCGCTGGACATCGAGGGAAAATTCCAGCAGGAATACACCGACGAAAAACTGACGGAACTTGTACGCTATGTGTTCATAGAAGATTACGATTATATTCAGGATCTTGCGGACTTCACGGAGGAAACCTCCGAAACCGCGACCGCAGATTAAGTTTTATTCAATGAGTTTTTACTGGAAAGGATCATAAAGTGCTTACAAAAGAAATGACAGAGGAACTGGGCAGCTGTATCGCCAAGCAGTTCCCCGATGAGGGAGTTTACCGCATTTCCCGTGTGGAAGAGTGGCTCTCCACAAACGGATATACCCTTGAGAAGCTGGGATTCCAGGATTTCCACGAGCTTATCGCCGCGGCGCCGGAGCTTTTCGGCACGCCCAGGTACAACCAGGATTCCTATGTGATAGTAAGGCGCTGCCGCACCAACGACCACGGTCACCCGGCGGACAGCTTCTTCGGGAACATGAACATCAACCTTAACGACGACATCATCGAGATGTCGCAGCAGTCCCTGTATGCGCTCACTAAGGTGCTCGGCAGCGGACTTTCCGTGCAGGAGATGAAGCAGGAGATCTACGACAGCTTCACCCGGGCGCGGGACAACCACAAGCTGACTTTCCTGTCCGACAGATATGTGTTCCCCATCGCGTATTGCAGCGACGGATTCCTCGTAAATGGCATAATCACCAAGAACCTCAGCCCCCGGGGAAAGAGCCTGTACTTCTCATTTGAGAAGACCGACATATTCAGCAGCGCCGCCATGGAACAGCGACACCCGGCTCCCGAGGTCTCCGAGATAAGCAGGAGCGACAAGGCGGAGATATACCGGCTGCTCACCGCGAATTTCCCGTTTGACGCTCCGCAGCATATGGCGGCGGTCAGCAAGCTGCTGTCCGACAACCACATCGACCGCTCGCGCTACGGATTCTTCAAGATGAAGGATATGCTCGCCCAGATAGAGTTCCTGGACCTCAGCGACGTAGTGCTCGGCGGAGTTCCACAGGTCATGGTGACTCTGCGCCGCTCCCCGGAATACACCGCTTCCGCCTATGAGCCGACACGCTCCTGGCAGCACGGCGGTGAGCACACATTCACTCCGCGGACGGAATCCACCGTGGACAGCCGCCAGAACGGCGTCGCAATACCCACAGGGTCCCTCGAGGATTTCTGCAACCTTCCCCCGAAGCCGCTGAATATCCTCATGCAGTTCCTGGAGCACTCCGGGACGCGCCGGACGGCGCAGGAGCTCCGCCAGGAACTCTCCGAGGATTTCGACGCCGCACGCGCAGAGAACCGCCTGAGATTCTACGACGGGAAGATACTCTTCCCCTGCCGCTGGAAGCGCTCCGACGGCGCCCCGGTGGAGCTTACGCTCAAGCCCTCCACCTATGATGGCAGACCGTGGTTCCTGAGCTTCGTGGACACCAACAGCCGCGACCAGATACAGCGCCCGATACAGCCCGGCCGCCAGCTGGAAAGCTTCGCGTTCCTGGGCAGCTGGAATACGTTCCTGTCCGAGCTTGCGGACAAGGCACTCCCGGAGGACTGGGACTTCTCCAGTTCCAGCCAGAAGGATCACTATATTCTGATACAGTACATCAAGTACACCTTCTACCGGCTCAGACGCGAGAACAAGGTGTGCATTTCCAGGGACAGGCAGTTCGCGTGCTTCAACACCGGACTTGTGGATAAGCACTACGACGACATCTACGCCTGCTTCGTCCCGAACGACCCCGGCAGCGAAACCGAGTGGAAGTTCAGCGGATTCTGCACTGCCGCTTCGCGTACCCTCGGCAAGCAGATAGTGAACTGCTTCAATCCACTGCCCCAGCC
>ERZ1026862.623-NODE-623-length-23327-cov-15.235003_pt1 | contig 23327 bp, 31 predicted proteins | sample MGYA00380161_ERZ1026862 | MGnify/ENA primary metagenome ERZ1026862 (study PRJEB33269, sample SAMEA4719797) | human gut metagenome | biome: human-associated habitat; feature: organic feature; material: feces | place: Cameroon | collected 2013-10 ... | reverse complement strand
TTCGCACTTTGGAGAGAGCAGGTGAAAACATGGTTTCATTAGGCGGGTACGCTTTATCCATTGGCATCCTCCTTTTGATTTTACATATAAAAATTGCGGACAGCCATTTTTATGGATGCCCGCAATAATAATTTTACTATTTACAAATCCAGTTGATTCTCACTGAGAAATATGTTGGATACACAGATAGAAATCCTAATATTTTTTCTTTGCACATTTTTAAAGCATCGATGATATGATTGGTGTCAATCGACTCCGCTCCAATTTGTTCTGCAATAGAATTAGCCAAAAGACGATCATTAAATACTTTTTCACAGATTGAGATGGCCGTCTCTGAACATACTCCATATTTTAATTTCCTTTGTAAAAGAAGTAACTTTGATACAAGAAGTGCTCTGTTTTCATCATCGTCATCATCAATCACATCAATGATATTTCCTATAAAAAAGCTGAATTCATAGGAAATGAGCTTGCTGCACAGGCTCTCAATGTCCGGCATCAAAAGTCCAGTCGCTTTTTTCATTGCTATAAAGGAGTATCCATCAAGCCACATTCGACAAATATCTGGAAAATATTCTTCTGTTTTACCAATTTTATGAGTATCGATAAAAAAGGATAACAACATTTCAAAAATTTCTGAATCTGAAAGTTGCTGCTCCATGAATTGAGTTTCTGCTAGCCATGCTTCAATTATTAAAGCATCATCTATTCCAAGCATACTTTTGGAGTATCGTTTGATCTTCACACGATCAACCGTCTTTGCCTTTTGTGCAATGACATCAAATATTTTTTCCAACAACGTTTTTTCTTCATCGTTGGCCATAAAATAAGCGAGAGTCTCTTTACAAAGTTCTAATGCCACAACCTGCGCATCGGAACCTTCATCATTAGAAAGGACAAAGCATAGATGATTTTCGATTGTCTCTACAACATGCTGCCGAACCGTTAGAGCAGTCTTAAGTACGGCAACACTTTTTTGGTTCATCGGCGTCTGTTTTTTCCGTTCATATGCTTGCAGAATTTTTTCGTAGCACGATTCAAAGTAATCCCAATGGCTATAATTGTTGATAATATAGTTAGCAATACATACGCCTTTTACATGGTCATCATGATTGATTTCAATATCTTGGACAAGCCATAAAATAGAGCTTTCGCATGGTTCTGCTGCGTGACTGTCAAACATTTTGACGCAGTTTTCCCATTTGTAAAATCCTCCGTTACTTCGATTGTTCTTGTTGTCAAATAGCTTTGAATCTGTAACAATAACACTTCCTTCCGTGTACATTCCCGAACGTGCCGTCCTTCCCATTAAATTTTGAAAATTTCGAATTTTCATACTATTTTGATCAAGCATGAAACTAGTCATAAAAAGATACTTTATGGGAATGTTCACTCCTTGAGCAAGTGTAGATGTACATATCACAAGGTGCAGGTCTTTCTTACGAAATGCGTATTCAATAGCAAGGCGCAAACCATTCGGAAGATTTGAATAGTGTGGTGCAACACCCAAATTGCAAGCTTTTGTATATGGATGATCACAACCGTAATAATCGGCCATTAACTTGGCAATCCGACTCATTTCCAATGTGTTGCTATACTTCTGAATTCCAGAAAGATCATATTCTCGACTATCAAGGGCAATAATTTGCTGAATTATGGTTTGTACACTTCGAGTTCGATTGGCAAAAATTGCAGCACCACCATTTTTGCAAAGTTTATTTGCATAATATATTGCAATATCCTTGGGATCTGTCAAATTCGGAAAATAACGCTTTTTTCTTTCTTTTCCAAGTTTTTTTAGTAAATTGACTTCTATGCTACGTGGAACATAGAAATCTTCCCGTTCAGGATTTTCCGAATAGTAATGAATATCTCGTGTTTGTGAAGAAAACCCGATGCTTTTAGGTGTTGTTTTAATCGCCGGATCAGAGGCTAAGGTTCCATTTTCATTAAAAAGCCATTGCCTAATTTGCTCGGCGTTTGAAAGTACCGCAGAAAGAAGCACGATTTGTTTTTCTGCATTTATATGTTTTCGAATTTCAGAAATCAACAGCTCATAAGCTGTTCCACGTCTTCCGTCATCGAACATATGACTCTCATCAAATATATACAAACCGATTTCATCTAAAAACTCAACTTGATGATGGATAATATAGCTGAGCTTTTCTGGCGTACAAATTAGTATTGTCGCTTTCAAAGTAAAATCCACGAAAAAATCATTTTCCAGAATATCTGAAAATTGATTTATTAAAACACTCTCTCCAAAAGCTGAAGCCATATCGCTTGCAATCTCGTTACATAAAGCACGAAGTGGTGCAACAATAATAGCAGTAGCCGTTCGGTTCGAGAGAAAGGATGACCGAATGATTAGTTCTATACTTTTGGTTTTCCCAACGCCTGTTGGAAGCTGAACGATTGCATTTTCTCCGCTTAACACATTTTTCTTTCCTATAAGCTGCTGTGCAGGCCACAACATTTTAGGAGATTTTGAGCTTTTTAAATACTCTTTCCATTGTCCGGGTTCCAATTTTGAATATTGAGGAATCAGTTTCCATGCGGCTTTTGATAACGCTATCGTAATTACTGCAAGGAGTATATCGACATAGTATATCTCCATAGGATCATTGTTTTTATAAATTGCAGTTCGATATTTCCGAATCGCCTGTTCTATGTTAGGCAAGCCTTCTCCATTGATGTAGTAGAATAGTAATGCCCGGCAGATTTCTTCACCGCCAAAGGTATCAGAACTTATAGGGAAAACCTTATCCAAGAGGAGATACCCTAATAGATTTCTAAGTATTATTTGAGATGTACCCATAGTGGGCGTATCTTTTATTTTTTCGAAAAGGGCCGCACATAATACTTTGGAACTACCAAAATCATTGGATAAGAAATAGGCTGCTGCACCGGACAATAAAAAATCCGTATCGTATGCTGTTCTATCATTAGCTCCAACGGAGGCATCAAAGTATTGAGAAGCCTTCACCATATAGGGTGCAAATTCTGCCTTCCCAGTTTCATCATTTTCTATAATGCTCTCTGCATATCGAGAAAGGATATATATGACAGGATAGGAAAGTTCGTTTGAGTTTAACGGAAATTTGGGATAGTCTTTTTGTGGAATATCATATTCTACCAGCTTCGCTTTTGCCTTTTGATATTTAAGCATATAGTTGGAATTCGTTCCAAAAATCATTTTGTACACCTCTCAAAGATTTGGTGGGCCAAATTCATCAAATCAGCACCATGTACATAAAAAATGGACTGATTAACTTTCAATTGCAAGTCATTTCCCTTAATCCCAGCTATTACTTTATTTTCAATCTCTGGTTGACTTGAGACAGCAGCTCCAACATAAGAGATTTTATAGGGCGATTCCGTCTTTTTTTGAAAGCGTTCAACACAGCTTGATTCCTCTAACCTGCCCATATTACGGAGCTTTTTTCTATAGTAATTTAACGTATGAGCAACTCGGTATTCATCTTTTTTTGAGTCAGTAGCTGCATCTTGAATGGTTTCACATATTTCTTTTGATGAAAGGCGTGCTTTTACTTCTATTGCGATTAACTCATCTTCTTTAGTAGGTGTTTTTTCTTTATTATGGAATTTATATGCGATTACATCTGTCCCATGCTCAGACTCGTTTTTCCCCGATCTGTTATATTGTTTGCACCGAGGCACTTCATAATTTAGAACAAACTCAAATAAATCCGCAAATAAAATTTCACTAATATCATTTGAACGCGCAGTTGAGCCAAATGCTTCTTGTTTTTGAGGAATAATATATTCGCGTAAATAATCTTCTATAGATAATCCTATTGCAGCACTGTCATCTGTCAGTTCAGCATCTTCAACATAATGTTTTCTAATATGAAGCGCCCAGTCGTCAAAGACCACTTCATCTGTTTTATAGGAAAGTTTATAGCACTTTAAAGCAACGCCATCTTCAAAGGTTACTCCTTCCTCGTTGACAAGCCAATTTATGTACAGAGGCCGCTCCATCCTACAACATCCTCTCACTGAAAATTTCGTACCAATTGAAAATCAACTGTAGTCCTAGTCTTTTGAACAAATGACTGACAGCAGGGTGTATCTTGAACCAAGTATACCATTTCCAATAAAAAAGTACATCTGAAATTTTGAATGTTGTATGTAGGCTGGTCAATTTTCTTGAGCGAAGAACAGTTGTGTTCAAAAAAGCGCAGCTCCTACTCTGACGAATAGAAGTTGCGCTTCGCGGCTATCATATGCTAATTCTTCGTTTCAATACACTGCCTTAAAACATCGCAGAATGCCATATCATCATCTACAGCAACAATTGCAGCGTTGATCAAAGTCTCTCGGTCAGTGTTGCCCCAGTTGATGTGCAGACCATATTCTAACGCCATGCAGCGAATCAGCTCACGGATGCTGCGGCCATTCCCTTCACGGAAAGGATGGATGATGTTCAGTTCAGCCATCGTCTGCGACAGATTTTGAATCTGCTTTTCTTCATTTTGTTCGGTAAGCAGCTTCTTGGAGTGAATGTTTTTGAACACACGCTCCAATTCTCGGTCAATCAGGTCTGACGGGTAGAACATCGTGTCCCCCTTGCTGATTTGCTCCTTACGGATGTGCCCTGCAAACGGGTACACATCTTCAAAAAGGAAACGATGAATCCGAAACAGGTGAGTTTTGGTAAAACGTCCCTTGATTGGCTCCTGCAACAGAGCCATCTGTTTCACCGCCGTAAATTCTTCTTCGGCCCGTTTCAGTTCTGCTTTGTCACGGATGTTCAGTTTGTTAATCAGAACATCCGTATCGGGGTAGCAGTATATGGATTGCACCGTGGTATAGACATCGTATTTCGAGAACATAATCAGCCCTTCTTTGCATACTTTGCGCGCAGTTCATTCACGACTTGCTGATAGCTGGCCTGACCGCTGCCGATGCGGTCAAGGTTGCTGCGCGTATCTTTGCTGATGGTCATACCCTCAATGGCAAAGGTGCCGTACACATTACGGAGGTTGCTCTTGTGTTGGGCAGGGGTAGTGTGCTTGACGCTCATGGTTTGGCCTCCTTCTGATTTACATAATCCCATATAAAGTTTATCGTGTATGCGTACTCTTGTCAATCTATAACTTGTTGTCAAACATAAAAAGCTCATCTTCCAGTCGTTGAGAGTGGAAGATGAGCTTTCACGTTATATCGTATTTTATTTTGAATCAGGATGTGATACATCTGAACCCCATGTGAGTTACATCTCAATGGCCTGTAGCTCACTTGTCCGCCAACCATATTACGCCCCAAATCGCTTCATCCTGAAAATCGGCGACTTGGATGCCATACTTGCGGCCCTAAAAGACCGTTTGGCTGGCAGAGCATTTTATATGGACGAATATACGTTGATTTTTCATTTCTCACGGCGTGCAAGGTGTGCACAAAAGCGAGACTGTTGGGAGAGCGTTCAGTTCGCATCCGAGAGGTCAAGGGTTCGAATCCCTCTAGGTCCATAAAAAACAAAACGTCCTGCCGTATCCCGGCAGGGCGTTTTGCTTTTTATGCTGACCTGAAAAGAGTTTGAAGAAGAGTGGCCAGCCGCAGCTAGTAAGGGTTCCAGCCAGTAGAAATGTCTAGCGGAGATGCAGTGTGCTTTAGCCGCCGTCGTTTTTGGAATTCCGAAAGTTCAGAGCCGCCAGCAGGCATCCAAATGCGCCTGCCCAGAGAAGGCCGGTATAGAGCCATACTTGGAGAATCGCGAAAATCACTCCTGCGATCAGCAGCAGGATGCCAGCCGTTAACAGCAGACGTACCGATAACTGCTCCACCTTAGGTCCCCCTTTCTGTACGAAGATAGTGCTGCACCCGGTGGACATCCCCGGAACGAACTGCAATGTACCACAAGGACTGAGCCATTGCTCCGGTAGGCATTGGCGTGTTCAGCGGAACCGGAAGCAGTGCCGCCCGCACCTTGTAGGGAATATTGTTTTCCGCCATAAAGATCCGCAAACGCTCCAGCCGCTGGGTGGAGTACAGGGTGTCAAATTCGACCCACCGTTCTTTCTTCCCAAAAATTGATTTCAAAAAATTCATAGAAGGTCCTTTCCAGTGTCAAAAAGACGCAGAGCAGCTTGTTTTCACAAGTTCTGCTCTGCGTCTTTGCGTCTGGCACTTATGTTGTGATCCTATATTCTCGTTTATTGCTCAGGCATTCCGTCAATGCTGCCTTTCTCCATCCACCCCTGAAGGAAGCTCTTATAACGTTGCCATTACAGAGCCGAAAAACGGGCAACGCCTTGCTTTCGCAGCCACAGGTAGATGGGCACGGATAGCAGCAGATTTGCCCCCACAAAGCAACTCATGTACCCAAGAAAGCCCAAGATCCATCTGGGCAGAAGCATAAATCCAACGAACAGCAGCACCATGTTGCCGAAACCGCCAAATAAGGTGATCATGACAGTTGCTCCCTGCTTGATGGGCATGATCTCGTTACCGCCTTTTTGTCTCCATACGTTTTTGATAAATGTTCGATTCTTAGCATAGGTTTCTCCTTTTCTGGGCTTCGGCATCGCTCGGCTTTGATGCCCGTCACATATCCCGAAATTTCACAAAATAGTAAATGCTCATGGCAAGGCTCAGCATCTCGCCCGCAGAGATAGACAGCCACACGCCGTCCATCTCAAAGATCTGCGGCAGCACCAGCACTGGGATGACCATAAAAACAATTGTGCGGCAGAAAGACAGGATGGCAGAAGTCTTACCATCATTAAGTGCTGTGAACCAGCCAGAGGCAAACACATTGACTGCCATCATAATGAAGCTGGTGGCAACGATGCGGAAACCATGCAGTGAGATTGTCGCAACATGTTCACTGCCTTCGGCAAAGAAATTTACTACCGTTCCGCCGAGCAGATAGCTGATAACGGTGACTGCGGCAGAAGCAGCAATTAATATCCAAACGCTGATGCGGAATAGCTGGGAAAGCCGTTCCTCATCCCTGCGCCCAAGATTGTAACTTACCACCGAAGAAATGCCGTTGATATAGCCACGAAACGGGCTTCCGAACAAACCCTGTGCATACCAAATGATCGACAGGGATGCTACACCGTCCGAACCGCCCAAGTTCATTAGGATGCGGTTAAACAGGATCGCAACGACAGAATACGCCAATATGCTGACCATCTCGGATGATCCGTTAATGCAACTATCAATGATAGTCTTTGCTCGCCATTTCGGGCGGACTACATAAAGAGCCTGTTTTCTGTTTGCACAGAACCAAATAACGCCTATCACAGACGGAACAGCATAGCCGATGCCGGTGGCGATGGCAGCTCCGGTCAATCCCCAATCAAATTTACCCATGAACAGCCAGTCCAGCATGATGTTCAAAACGCCACCTAAAACCGAAAGGAAAGCACCAAGACCAGCTTTGCCCACGGTGATAAAACTGAGCTGAAACATCATACCGAACACGGCGAACGGGATGGAGATCAATCCCGGAATCATGTATTGACGGCAGTAGTGCAACAGTGCCTCATCGGAACCAAGGAACCGGCACAAAGGGTCAAGAAAAATAAAGCATAGGGCAGATAGCACCAAGCTGAATAGAAAAGCAACCGCCATCAGCAGAGAAAAATCTTCAAGGGCTTCTTGTTGCTTTCCCTCACCGATTTTTTCGCAATCAGGGCATTTCCACCGGTGCCGAACATCATTCCCAGCGCCGAGGCAAGGTAGGCCATCGGCATAGAGATGTTTATGGCGGACAGTGCATCCGTGTCCACAAAGCGGGCAACAAAGATACCGTCTACCGCAGTATATAGATTTCCAAAGATGTTAGAAAAAATAGTTGGGAGAGCAAATAGGATCAGCCATCGAAGCTTGATCTTATGCTCCAGTTTCATTTGTGTTTCCACGAGGACTCCTTTTGAAAAAAGATGCAGAGCAATACCCGCTTATAGCAATCTATCAAACATTGCTGCTGCGTTCATACTGCTTCGACTCACGGAGCCGATTTAAGTTATCCAAAACGAACGGACTGTTTACGGCGATTTTCCCCAGCATCGGACAGCTATCCATCTGCTGGCAGTCGGCACAGATATCAAGGCTCTTTTCCCGGACGCAATTATGTACGGGGCAGAGCTTGTCACAGAAGGGCGTTTTTGCGCCCTCTATGCGGCAGCCGGTGCAATTTATCATTTCAGGTAGGATCGTTACCCCGTTGAGTTTTGTCCACAGAGCGGCAGTTTTTTCACGCAGGGCATTATCGTTCGTGAGCGTTGCGATTCTGGCATCGCAGGTTTCGCAGTCCAGTCCGCAGCAACCGATAAGATCATTCATATATTGTCCTCCTTGCATATAAAGCAAAGTGTTCGATTTTCATAACGCACCTCCAAGACGTTCAAACGCATTTCAGCCCTTTCTGACCGCAAGGCAGTAATTAACGTGTTCAAATGCTTTCAGATTGGCTCCGGCACTTTCTATGATGCGGGTCTGAATGTTGCAGGGTGCCAGCCAATCATAGATCCGAAAGCCGTGTCTGTCCAGCAGCTTTTCCAGTTCCGCATACGAAAACGCCGACTGCATCGGTTCACCGCCTGCCCTTGCCATCATAATGGTGTTTTGCACTCGTTTTTCGGAGGCGGAGAAGAAGCCCTCATCCGGGCAGTCGAACACAAGTGCACTTCCTTCTGCGGAAAGGTCGGCAATTTCGCTAAGGGTCTTATCAATAGCCTCCGCAGAAAGATAGTACGTTACGCCAAGCCATGAAAACAGCGTTTCTTTCCTTTTATCGAAGCCGCTTGCAGCCAACCGTTCCGAAAGGCGGTCTTTTGCAAAATCAACCGGTACAAAAGTGAGATTTTCCGGGACGCGCCATCCTGCACGGGCAATGCGGGCTTGTTTGTCCTTCTGGATCAGTGGATGGTCAACCTCGTAGACCCGGTGTTCCGATACAAATTCCTTCTCCCGGAAAGCAAAGGTGTCCATGCCCGCACCCAAAATGACATACTGCGAGATCCCGGTCTGCGCTACATTTTTCAGCAGGCTTTCAGTATACGCAGCACGGCACAAGGGGGATGGTGCAATGTGTTTGTTGACGAGCAGCCGGACGATTTCTTTGTCGGTAAGCCCGCTTGTGTCAAGATCCGGTTCAAAAAACCGAGCACCATTCAGAATATACCCCTGCACGGCCTCGTATTCTTCTGCCGTCATCAGTCCTTTGGCAAGCGGGTCCACAAAAACTGGATGCACTTCGTTTTCCGTATGAAACGCCCGTCCAAAGGAACTCATCAGGGCGGTAATGCTGGCTTGGCTATTCATTCTTCTGTCCTCCTATACTTTTCTTACACAAAGTCATCATTTGTGTATTTTCTTTGCTTTTTTTCGGGAGCGTTCTTGTCAGGATCAGGGTATAGGCTACCGTAATTGCAATCAGGGCACCGAGATGCAGCAAGCGCATTTCCATGGTCAGACCGGCATCGCTTGCAAATGTACCAAGGGTGTTGATGGCGGAATGGACGAGGATGCAGGGCAGCAGGCTACCGCCACGATAAAAAATCGTGACCAGCAAGAAACCCACTGCAATTGCAAAGACGATCTGGCACAGATTGTTGACCAGCTCCATACCGCTGCCGTTGAACAGGTTGATGATATGTCCGATGCCGAAGGTCACGCTTGATATGACAATGGCAGACTTGATATTATCCCTTGCAATCGCTGTAAAAAGTAAGCCCCGAAAGATCACTTCCTCCAAGAAACCAACGCAGAGCATACACACAATACGGCAAATGGTTTCTAGCAGTGAATAATTGAGCGCAACGCCGTTCCAAAGATTTCCGCTTGCTAAAATAAAAAGTGGCACATAATAAAGAAACCGACTTGCAGAAACAGACGATCTGCAAAGCCCGTATCGCTTTTGCAAATGGTTCTTTCGGATAAAGGCAAAAAGGATGACCGCCTGCAAAATGCAGAAAGCAGCACTTGCCGAGTATTCAACACCCACGACTTTATTGAACGGATTTGCCAGAGATTGCAGGACGCAGTAAACCACGATCCACAGGAGCGCAAAGGTCAGCTCGTTTTTCTCGTAGAGTTTTTTCATGTTGTTTCTTCCGTTTCCTTCATTTCCTGAAACGCTTCCTTCACACCGTTTTTGACAGCCCATTTTACGGTATAATATAGTGCAATCAGCATAAGCAACGCTGTGCTCCCATTCATTCTAAGCTGCGCCCATAGCGGAGCAGTCCACTCGGCCAGTATTTGATCAACGTGCATCTTTTTTCTCCACTTTCTGTACTTTCTGCTGAATGGATACGGTTCCTTTAGCATGATGCGCTTCCACCAAGATGGAGTATGTACCGCTTTCGGGAATATTTACCGTAAACTCCGTCACGCCCTTTCCGTTGCCTTGATACAAAGAGCTTCCATCCGGTGCTTGAATTCCCATGCACATGGAGCCTCTTACGGCTTCAAAATGGACCGCAAGCACTTCGCCCTTTTGCAGTTCCATCTGGTAGCTGTCTGTTCCAGTCACGCTTTCAACATTCAGGCCGTAAGAATCCGAGTCGGCTGTGCGGCTGTCCGCAAGGCTTTTGGAGCCGCAAGCCATCAGCACCAGCCCGGTTCCCAGAACCATAAGCAGGAGAAGCGAGGCCGTCCTTATTTTCTGTTTCATTGCAGGGTCTCCTATTCTTTATGGACACTCAGACCGACCGCCATTCCCACCAGCATTCCAATGGAAAGCCCAACGCAGGTATAGTCTCCGAACATCACGGAAATCAATAATCCGAAGCACATTCCCAAAGACATTCCATCCATTCCGTAGTTCTCGGCGGTTCCATCCTTTGCATTCTTCGTTGACGCAGCACCCCGAATCACCAGAATCGCCACCAGCAGTCCCATTGCCACCCACGGCGATGCCGCACGAATAAATTCTCTGACATCGTTCATTGCAACCAAGCCAATCCCTTCCTTCCCATTCTTGCAACAAAAAACGCAGCGCACCCCATTTTCATGGACTGCACTGCGTCTGAGCGTCTGGCGTCTTTCTTGATTTAATTATTCTGTTGTGGAATTATGCCAGCATGACTTCATGAAGTTCCACAACAGAGCAGCCTTTGCTTTCGTAATATGCAAGCATTTCGGGCAGCTTCTTTTTATCGTAGCTGGTGATACAGTCCGACAGGACATGAACGGTATAGCCGTTTTTAGCCATGTTATAGCAGGTAGACTTGATGCAGGCTGCTGCGTCAGCGCCGACAATATAAAAATCGGTAATACCGTGTTCCTGAAGGAAGGCGGCGAAAGCCTCACTGGTCAGTGCGTTGCTTTTCGTCTTTGTAAAGATATGCTCGGATACGACATTCATCTCCGGCACAAGCTCTGCGCCACGGGTGCCGGGCTTGAAAGTCCTTGTTCCCGCAGACAAATTGTTGTGCTGAATGTAAACGATCCACAGGTTCTTTTTAACTGCCCAGTCAATAGCCGTATTGACTTTTTCGATGATCTCTTTGTAGTTTTTCGTGATGTCGTTTTGAAGGTCGATCACGACCAGTGCGCTATGTTGCATGATAATATTCCTCCTAAGTTCTTATTGCCTTTTCTCTTTCTGGTTCCGGTTTTGCAGGGCAGTGTCAAAAAATGCAGAACGAACTCGATCTCACATCCAGTTCAGCTCTGCGTCCTAGCGTCCGGCTATTTAATTTCTTCCATTTTTCCGTCTTTGAAGCGGATCACGCAGGTATACCTGCACTTTGGGCAGAACAACGGAAAATCTTCCAGTACCGTATGCTCCCGAACCATGGTGCGTGTTTTGCTGCCGCACTTCGGGCAGCGTATCCAATCCATTTTATCCATTGTGCGACCCCTCCTTCTGGATCTCCTCCCGCTTGCGCTTTCGGATCTGTTCGTTCAACGCTGCTGCCATATAAAAGCTCTGTCCGAAGTCGATAAGATGCCACATTATTTTTGCCGCCAGAATAAATGTGCCGTAGATCAGCCCATCCAGCGTGTTGTACCAAAAACCCCAGTTATGGGCAAGGGGGAGCAGCACCACTTCCAGCAAAATTGCGTGCAGGATGGTGCGGGTCCACCATGCACGATTGCTCAGTTCTTCGCCGGAAGCATAGATGAGAAGGGTCAGCATACTGACCAGCGTCAGCAGGATGCAGCGTCCAAAAAACGTGACAACGGGAAGTTCGCTGGTAGGGTTGAACAGCAGACACATGAAAAAGGTGCTGAGCATGATAAGTCCATACACAAAAACAAACCGATGCAGCCAGAATTCGATTTTTTTCATACGCTCCTCCTTATCGTCCCAGCAGCCGTTTGAGGGTGCTGACATACTGCCGGGATATGATCACTTTTTCGCCATTGTCCAGAACCGCCTCAAAGCGGCCGGAAAGAGAGGGCAGGACATACTCTATTTTCCCGGCATTCAGGATCATGGACTTGCTGCACCGGAACAGCATGGTGCCAACACACAGAGCTTCAAATTCGTAGAGCTTCTGCTTGCTGGAAAACACCTCTTTCTGGCAGTAGAAAAAAGCGCTTCCGTCCACCACTTCAAAATAATAGATGTCGCCAAGCTTCAGCCGACACAGTTTCCCGTCTGCCATGCCGTTGACGGTGATCTGCCCGGCAGCAATGCTTTGGATCTCCTCCACCCAAGGCTCTTTGGGGTCGTGGCACCTCAGCAAAACTTCTTCCGCTCGCTCTGGGGTAATTTGTTCCACCGTTACCTTCATGTCCTCACTCCTATTACATTCCGTTACTCCTTTTCTTCATGCAGTTCCGCTCCATACCGACAAATCAGCGACCGGACATGATTGTTTCCTCCTATTGTTTACAAGCGGGATTGCTCGTAGCGTTCTTTTCCCCACCAATTTGGCATTAAATCTTTCAGCGTCACGATTTCTCTTGTTTCATAGTTCACCATAATCTCCATGTTTTCGTTTTCTTCATTCAGCTGGTATAAAAATTCACGGCAAGCGCCGCAGGGCATTCCACTGCCGCCTCCGGACGGCGCTTCGTCCCGAAAGGCGATCAGCCGCCTTATCTTTGTTTGACCGCTGTTTACATACATATTTAGTGCAGCCACACGTTCAGCACACAGGTTCATCACGCCACTGCAGGCTTCAATACAGAAGCCTGTGTAGATGGTTCCGTCTGCGCTTTCCAATGCACATACCACATGATGTGCATAGACAAACGGCGTCACATCCTCCGGGTGATATTCTTTTTTTGCTTGTGTGTAGAGTTTTTCCCATATATCCATAATCATTGCCTCCGTACTACTGGTTTCTAATGGCTCACAGGCGGTCTGAACCTTTTCATCTTTGATGGAAAGCGCTGCCAATTTATCATCACACCGGTTTCCTGTAGAGAATATAACACAGAACGCCCGGATGTTCCATGATGGGTGTGGTAAGTTGTAAAAATCAGGGGGTAAGTTGCAGTAAAACGGCAGATAACACAAGAAACGCTGCCGGATGCTACTCCGACAGCGTAATGAGATTGAATGGAAATGCTTTATTCCTGAATCCTCCTGACTGCCCGCAACTCGATATATCCACGCTGTCCGCGTGGCTCCATCTGAATACGCGGACTTTCATCATCCCAGCGGTAGCCAATGACAGACGGATCATAGCTGTTCATCGCTGCCTGCACAATGCGGATTGCTTCGCAGTAATCTTCCTCGCGGAAAGGCTGGCCTTGGAACATCAGATATTCTGTTTCCGGCAGATGAATGGTGTCGAAGCCCTCTGGAATCATTCCCATATAATCGGTTTCGACCTCTACGCCCTGCACATAAGTGGAGGTGTTCGGTTCTTTATATTTGGGCGGCAACCACATGGAAATGGGTTCCCCGCAGAGCGACTTCATACTCATGAGGATGTCCCACACATCGCAGCTGACCTCTTTGCAGTAGGGAAAGTAGTCCTCTGCACACTCGCCACGCTTGATGATGCAAAGTCGTTCCGGCCTGCGAATAATCTGTATGAAAATTGGTTGAATGTTGGACACGTCGATATTCTCCTTTCTCAGTTCACGATATTTTGCACCGTAAGGAATGAAGAATGTGAGAGGAATAGGATATTTCATGTAGTCGCTCGGATTTAACCCGAACTCCCTATAAAATGCCCGCGTGAAGGTGTCTACATTGGCGAAACCAGCATCGTAGGCCGCATCAATGACCTTGACCTTACCGCTGCGAAGCTGTTTTGCTGCCTGCGTGAGCCGGTACTTGCGAATATACTCGGTTGGGGTCAGACCGAGATAATCCCGGAACAGCCGATAGGCATACCATGGAGAAAACAGCGATGCCCGCGCAAGATCAGACAAACTGATTTCCTCCGACTTATTATTTTCTATGAAGTCCTGCATCCGCTGGACAGCTAATATCTGTTCCTTCATTCTTCTCAGCTCCTTACAGGGAACATTATACCGTGTCTGGAAATTCTCTTCTCGACTTTCTTTGCTATTTTGCACTATGCAGTGCTTCTTGCTGTAAAAACGCTGCCGGATGCCAGTCCGACAGCGCAGTAATACTTGATTCAGTGAATAACGTTACTTTTTCTTAACCGGGATCCAGATCTCGCAGTAATATTTTTCATCCTGCGTGCCCTTTTCGTACTTGGAGGGGTCATCATAATACTCTACGCAGTAACCGGCGGCAAACTCGTAGTCTTTGATGGCCGGAAGCCACTCGGAGAAAATACGGGTGTTGACATCCTGCAACGCATTCGGCATCGCCCCCACACAAGGAAACACTGCCCATGTAAAAGCAGGAATCGTCCGAACAGCGAAACCCTCCGGTGCTGCCTGCTCCGGCTTCCAGGGGTCTGCAATCAGATACTCAAAAGTATCGTGTCCCATAGCTGGGTCGATGTTGATACCATAAGTACCCATGACAATTTTGCCCTTGCCTGAAGCAAAATGCTCCTGCCAGAACTGCGGGCAGAGAGTTTTTGCGCCCTCATAAGGAAACGTCTTTGCGTTTGCCAGTACTGTAAACGCATCTTTGTGCATGATCTTGTAGTCCATTAAATAGCCACCTTCCAAAGTAAATTTGATTTTCAGCGGCGCAAAGGATTTGAGCATCACACTTTCACGGCGAGTTGTCAGCGGCGTGATGCCATGAAAGCGAGCAAATGCCTTGGTGAAGCTATCCGGCGAATCGTAACCATACTTTAAGGCGATCTCAATCACTTTTTCATCCGTTGTGATCAAGTCACGGCCAGCAAGCGCAAGACGCCGATTACGGATGTATTCGGAGACTGAAAAGCCACAGAGCATAGCAAATCCCTTTTGGAAATAGAATGGAGATACATTTACTGCTTTGGCAATTTCGTCCACCGATAAATCTTCTGTTAAATGTTCTTCGATAAACTGAACCGAATCGCCGATAATCTTCATCCATTCCATACCGTTTCTCCTTTGTGCTGCTGTGGCTCTATTCTATCAATATGACAGCCACTTTTCCCGATGATTTATGCTTTGTTTTGTCTGCAAGCAGCTCATTACCGCAGCCTGGCGGCGTCCATGATTGCTTCAATGCTTTCCACAGGCTGATTTCCCCAGTTGTGTTCAGTTTAATGTTTGACAGGATTTGTGTGTGGACCGTAGAAAAGCAAGGTGCCTTTCAGTATCAGTAGCAAAAATGCAACGGCTGTTGCATAGCTTATTCTGGCGGCGGTCAGAAACAGAACGGATAAAATGCTAAGCACCATGGATAGAGCGGTCAAAAAGTCCTGCTCCTTTTTCCGTCCAAGGCAAGCCAGCAGTGTCTTGACGACGCCTGTCAGAATCAGAGTCAGAAATAGCAACGCGCAAATGGAACGATTGAACCGATTGGCATAGGAAAACAGATTCACCGCACAAACGGTTTGCCCGACAGCATTCGGATACAGCGGCAGGAAAATCAACCCTGCCGAGCATATGTCTATGATTCCATTCCATAAATGGATTTGATTTTGCTGGCAGACTTTATGCTCCTGCTCTGCAAGGGACAGAGCTTTTTCTGCGGACAATAAATCATCAATGGAAACCGAGAAAAATGCAGAGATCTGCTTCAGGGATTCGATGCTGGGGGTTCCTCTGCCGGATTCCCACTTTGAGATTGCCGTCCGGGAAACATAAAGCACTTCTGCAAGTTCTTCCTGCGTCATGCCTTTGCTTTTTCGCAATTCCTGCAATTTTTCATTCAGCTCCATTCGGTTTTACCTCTTACACAAAAAGTTGACACTGGCTTTGTAAATCAGAAAAATGCCGCTGCTCAGCAAAACGGCTCCTACAATATCGGTTAGCCAATGGACACCAGAAACCAGCCGCCCAATGACCATAAAAGCAGAAAACAGGACAGAAAAAATGCAGATGGTCTGCCGAAGCGCATTTTGGGCAAACCGCCGCTGTGCCTGAAAATACAATGTCGGCATCACGCTCAGAACCAGCAGCGTGGTCGAGGACGGATAGGACGCTTCCAGAAAGCCCTCAATCAGAACAGGACGATAGTTGATCGGCACCATTTCAAACAGCAGATAGCCAAAAATCACCAGCACATAATAAGCACCCAGCATGATAATGTCCAAATCGACTTTGAAAATGCTTCTGCGCTGCACTAACTGGACAAAGCCTGCACCTGCAAAAATCAGGCAAACACAGATGGGCACCAGCCCAAGCCAGTCGGTCAAGGTATAGAGCATCCAATGTACACCTGTCAGTTGATGGAACCAACCGTTTAATGCAGCAAAACCGGCAGAACTTCCATTCGGGCCAATCGGTTGTACGTCAACCTCTTGAATGAGAAATGTCCATACGGCAAACCCCACAAGAAGTAAAATTCCGGCAAGTACGTTTTGATTCTTTTTCATGTTCAAGTTCCTTTCGTTGGTTGATATTAAGGAGTTTCGCCTGCATCCACCATAGCAAAAGAAACTGTGTCACGAAAGAATCAGTTCATCACAACAGCGATACGCTTCGTGTCAATCACGCAAATCCGATGTTTTTTGAAAATCCATTGTCTGCTTTTTCATGGATATTTTGCCCACCCGATACCCATAAGCCAACAGTTCTTTTTTATAGGTCAAAAACGAGTGGTCGATGGGAAAGCTCAGAATCTGCTGCATTTCCGCAAAGGTCAGCGTAAGGTTCTTTGCAGTTTGCTTTCCGACCCATTCCCATAATGGTTCATACTTGCTCATGATTTTTCTCCTATAAAACAAAAGACGCAGAACAAAACCGATTCTTTCGGTTTGCACTGCGTCTAAGCGTCTGGCATTATGATAAGATAAAGATTTCAGGCTGTCAATAGAAAGCGTCGTATGATGCAGAATTCCGGCGGTAAGATGCAAAGGAACTCTTGACAACCAGCATTGCAACGACTATAGTATAGCTAACGAACGTTCGTTCGTCAAGATCCTTTGTTTCAGTGTGACGCAAGACGCAGTGCTGACCAATCTTTTGGTCAAGGCTGCGTTTTTTTATTATCTATGGAGGAAAACAAAATGAAACAACACTCTCGGTATCAGACCGCCCGCTGCCTATTGATTTTCTGGACGCTCTTTGTAGCCATCGGCGCAGTAGGCGGTGCCCTTGGGATGCTGTTAGACCCCAGCGGAAAACTGATGGGAATGGATACCATGCTCCCTTATTTTCAGATACTGCCCTTTGCAGAAACCGTCTTTCAGGATTTCACCTTTTCTGGGTATGCACTGCTGATTGTAAACGGTCTCACGAACCTGACCGCTGCTGGGCTGCTGCTTGCGAAGAAGAAGTCCGGTGTTATCATGGGCGGCATCTTCGGAGTGACGCTCATGTTGTGGATCTGCATCCAGTTTTATATGTTCCCGCTGAATTTCATGTCTACGGCGTTTTTTGTGATCGGTTTCTGTCAGACTGCGACCGGGTATGCCGCATGGGTATTTGATCGGCAGGAGCAATTTGTAGTTCAGGAAAGTGATTATCCCAATATCGGAACGAACCCCAAACGGCTGGTGGTCTATTTTTCACGGATGGGCTATGTGAAAAAGCAGGCGATGGAAGAAGCGGATCGGACAGGTGCCGCTCTCTATGAAGTTCGCTCCACGGAGCGCACAGAAGGAACACCGGGCTTCTGGTGGTGCGGACGCTATGGGATGCACCGCTGGGCAATGCCTATCGCTCCCTTGAACATCGATCTGACACAGTATGACCACGTGACGATCTGTTCTCCCATTTGGGTCTTTGCACTGGCTGCTCCTGTACGCAGCTTCTGCCAACAGGCATCCGGGAAGATCAAGGAAGTGGATTACATTCTGGTACATCACCAGAATAGCCGCTATGAGAATGCAGCACAGGAGATGGATGCGCTGCTTGGGATAAACCATACTCAGCTTCGCAGTGTTCGGTGCAGAGAGGGTGCTTTCCGCAGGGTTTGATCATTCGCCGGATTCCATGTGCCGCATACGTTCCATCAGACGCAGATGTTCCAGAAAACTTTTCTCTTTGAGGATGGCGATGCCTTGTGCCTCGTCCCCAAGGATCAGCAGATTATCCCCCGGTTGTATGTCAAATATCTTCCGTGCATTTGCGGGTATGACGATCTGCCCTTTATCTCCCACTTTCACCATGCCGAAAACGTGTTTTCCTTTGGGTGGCACTTCCAGTCCTAAGTTTTCCCGGTCGGTTTTCTCGTAGTTCACGAGGTCATCCATGGAAACACCGAAAACATCTGCCAGACGCTTGCACCGTTCAATGTCCGGCAGAGATTCTCCGGTTTCGTATTTTGATAAGGTCTGGCGGGTCACTCCGATTTTTTCTGCCAGTTCGTCCTGTGAGTAACCGTGGATCTTACGAAGCGAGACCAAATTGTCCTTAAACACGTTTTTTCTCCTTTCCGATTCCAAGGACGCACCAGCGCAGAATCGGGATTCGGCTGATGAGTTCATCTAGCAGGAACGCGCCCACAAAGGCTCCGGTGCCCACCAGCAGATAGACCAGCACTTCCGGCGTGTTGGGGGCGTGTTCGTGCAGTTCATACGAGATCACAGCAATGGGCAGATAATGAAAAATGTACAACCCCCATGACTTCTTCGCCATCCAGTGTGTGAATGCGGTTGAGATGTCGGCATAATTTCTCATCGTTGTGAGGATACCGAGGATCGCAATCCAGCAATAAACGCAGGCATGGATGTTGTTCAGAACCGGTGCAATGGCGTAATTTTCACCAAAATAGCGCACGGTATACGAGATGCCAAGCACAGCCGAGGCCAAGTCAAACATCCACCACCACTTGCACAGCCGTTCCATTACTTCCTCGTGGGAAAACAGAAAATAGCCTGCAAAGAAGCAGAATCCATAAATACCGAACCGATAAACGGTGACGACCGGGGTGTTCAGCACCTGTGCCGAACCATAAACAACGATCATCAGCATCAGAATACTCCAGACCGGTGCTTTGGAACAGAAGTTCCAGACCCGGTCTTTTTCAATTTTCCGAACCACAAGCAAAAGCATGGAGAACAGCCAGAGCATCTGGATGTACCACAGAGGTCCTACACCAGACAGCACGGTGATCAGATATACTATAGGCATCGGAAGGCCAGCAATGTTCAGTCCGCCGCCAATTTTTAGGTTATAGATACCAAGAAGCCACTGGAACACGAACAAGCCGATCGTGGACGGAACCAGCAGCTTGCGGGTTTTATCTTTCACAAATTGTTTTGCGGTATGGCTTTGCAGATAATACCGTGCGCTCATCCCCGACACAACAAACAGCAATGCCATAAACCAAGGGTAGACCAGATATTGAAAGCAATCCTGTAACTGACGCTCCCGAAAGGGGCCAATCACACCAAAGGGCTGCACGCCATTGAACATATAGATCACATGGTAGATCACCACCAAAAACACCGTCATCCAGCGAATATTATCCAGATACAGCTTTCTTGCAGGATTCATGACATTCCCACCTTTGCAATGATTTTTAACACAGTATAGCACAAAGTCTTTTTCTTTGCGACCAACTTTCCTTGGCAAAAACATTCGCTTCCTGTTAAGAATCGTTGCGGCTCATCTAAATCTGCAAACAAAACGAAAGCCTGCGCCGTAAACGGAACGTAGCTTAACAACAAAACGTCCTGCCGTATCCCGGCAGGACGTTTTGTTGTTTTATGCTGGAATTTATAATTCCAGCCGCATGAAAATCAGTTCCTGATATCCAGCGTTCCGAGAGCGAAAACCTTTGGGGTTTCTGCCATATTCCACAAACCCTGCCGTCTGGTACATGGAAATCGCTCTGGTGTTTTCTGCCACCACATCCAGTTCCAACTGAGCATATCCAGCGTTTCTGGCGCATTGGATACAGGCTTCCATCAAGGCTCGCCCAATACCCAGACCCCAATACTCTTTCAGGATACTGATGCCAAATTCAGCACGATGCGCCACTTTATACTGCGCTCCGATCGCATCGATCCCGGCAGTTCCTGCCACTTTACCGTTCACGAAGGCAATCAGCTCAATTTCATTCGGGCTGGCTGCCTTTTTCTCCAAGTAGCGGCTTTCCTGTTCCGCATCAAAGTGATTTTCATCGGGATAGCTCAGCAGATAGTCGGTTTCTGCGTGTGTCAAATTAAAATTTTCAAGCACAGCACTTCCATCGGATGCTGCACCGTTTCGGATGTGGACTACCAGTCCTTTTGGCGTTATAATCGTTTGATCGTATGTCATTTTCCCTCCAAAATCGTTCAGTCCACTGCGCCTGCTAATTTCAAAAACTTCTTGTCCGACTGGATGCTCTGGGTCACAAATTTTCCATTCCGGAACAATGCGTATGTTGTGACGGGTGCAGGCACATTCTGCGCCGTTTCTTTCTCTGTGACGTGGACGGCTTTGAACGGAATCCCATGTTCCTTTGCAGTTTCCAGCACCTTTGGCACCCAATAATAGGTGTAGGGGCACTGGTCGGTATAATAAAGGACAAAGCCGTTTTCCTCCACCTTGGGATGCTTGGCGCACGCCTTGAATTTTGGCGGCTGGGCACTCTCTGTAAGGGGCAGGTACATGAGGTTGATCCCGCAATCGGAGACGTCCGAGACCTTAAAGCCCTTATGGGTCAAAAACTTGGGGTCAGCGAGAAATTCCCGTTTGCGCCCCTCTGCACACAGAATGCAAACGCCGTTTTTGCCCTGCGCCTTGGCATCCCGAAGGCATTCTTCCAGCAGCTCGCTGGAATAGCCGTGCCCCTTCATGGAGCCGGAGACCCACAGACAGTTGATATAGAGCCAGCCTGCCGCATCAATGGGCACCCATGCGTTTTCTGCCGGGATGTACTCGATAAAGCATTTGCCGCGCTCTGCACTGCGGTAAAAAACAAGTCCCTCCTCAAAGCGCTGCTTGAGCCATTCCTTCTTGGCAAGGCTCTGTTGGCCGGACATGGCACAACAGATGTGTTCCCTGTCGATGTTTTCTTTAGTAACTCTGATATAGTCCATCTTGTGGTTCCTCCTGCGGCTTACCGCATCCGTCCATCGCCGCCCATCAAGGCGGTCATCTCCTCAATATAGTCCAGCGGGAACGGCGGAGAGCACAGGGGCTTCATGGCAATGCTCATGAGCTTCATGGGGTTGTCGTCTGCCGCCACCCGGTTGGAGCTGAGCTTTCCACAGCGTTTGCAGCGGTGGATGATGGCCCATTCGCCGCCCTTGCGTACCCAGACCGCCACCGGCTCCATGATGCCGCCGCAGTCGGAGGCACGGTCGCCGGGTTCTTCGTCCACATGAAGGCTGGACAGGCAGTTGGGGCAATGGTTGCGGTGGTCGCTACCGGCATTTTGCGGGGTGCAGACCCGTCCGCAGACTTTGCAGGTAAAGGTGTCGTTGCAGGCGTGGGTCTTATAGTAACCTTTTTCAAAGGTCTTGCGTTTATTTTCACGGTTCATGGTATCGTCCTCCTGAAGATTTGTGTTTGTTCGTCCTCGGGAGGCGTGGCTTGTGGTATTTGCCAGACCTCCCGGTCAGCCCACAAGTCCCAGTGCAAATGTTGTATGTTTCAAAAAGCTCTCCTTTGATTATAGCATTTATGGTGTTTTTTCTACTTCAACATAAAATTCAAAAATTCCTTCATTTTTCACCTCTTTCAATGTTAAAGGTACGGAAGAACAGCTTTACATGGGCATCCAGCTTTGCCAAGCTTTCGGCTTCCCGTTCCGGCTGGCGGTCGCAGACGCTGAGCAGGGTGATGACCGGGGAAACGTACATCCATGCCAATGTATCCGGGTCTTCGTCCCGAATCTCACCGCCTACGATCAGAGAGCGGAAAATTCCTGCATGGTAAGCGATCATACGGTCCACATAGCGTTCTGAGAACAGTGCTGCAAGCTCCGGGGAGCGGAACTGCTCCAGCGTCATCATCCGGCGGAACTGGCTGACCTGCTTATCGTGCAGGGAATAAAGGAAAATCTGCCGTACTTTGTCCGCAAGAGCCTGCTCCGGGATATGAGAAAACGTAGGGCAGTCCTGCTTTACATTCTGCACATGAATGTCGATCCTGCCCGTGTCTTTTTCGTAGTGGGCAGCCGTTGATTCCACAATGGCATCAAAAATCGCCTGCTTGCTGGGGAAATGGTTGTAAAGCGACGGAGCCTTGATGCCGACCGCTTTTGCAATTTCGCCAACACTGACGGAATCATACCCTTTGGTCGAAAACAGTTCCAGAGACTTTTCCAGAATGCGCTGCTTGGTATCTTCCATTTTCCTTCGCCCTTTACTAACTAATATTTGTTAGCTTTACTATAATCAAAAAAGTTCCCATTGTCAAGAGGTTTTCAAAGACATCCGCAGAATAGTTCTGGTTCATGACAGTTTCAACTTACAACAAAAACCCACGCTGCGGCAAAGCAAAAGCGCAGCGTGGGTACGGAAATAGCGTTATAACGTTTTAGCGGGCGAGGGTGTACTTGTGCAGGGTCTTGCGCACTGCGCCGTTACCGGCGTACAGCTCCTTGACCATGCCCTCGATCTTTTCGCCCAGACCAACGGCGTACAGGTCCACGCCGAACACATCGGCACGGCTGTACAGAGCCTTCAGGCAGCTGAAGTCCTGCTCGCCTTCCTTGACCTGCAAGGGGTTAACGATGGCCTGCAGCTCAGCCAGCAGCGGATCGGGAGAGATCTCGAAGGGCTGACCGTTGTCGTCGATGCCCTTCAGGTAGCGGGCATAGCCTGCCAGCACCAGCGGGATCAGCACGAGGTTGGACTTGTCCAGACCGCGCTCCTCGTAAGCCTTGATGGTCTCGCCGAAGCGGATAGCCAGCTTCTGGGAGGTATCGGTAGCGATACGCTGGGGAGCATCGGGCATGAAGGGGTTGGGCAGAC
>ERZ1026862.622-NODE-622-length-23350-cov-47.778837_pt1 | contig 23350 bp, 19 predicted proteins | sample MGYA00380161_ERZ1026862 | MGnify/ENA primary metagenome ERZ1026862 (study PRJEB33269, sample SAMEA4719797) | human gut metagenome | biome: human-associated habitat; feature: organic feature; material: feces | place: Cameroon | collected 2013-10 ... | reverse complement strand
TTATATAAGAGAATATAAACGCCAGCCCCCCCATTGCTAATTGCACATAAATATTCTCAAATTGTAAAGTCACAATATATCCACCGATAGAAGATAAAATACATATAAAATATAAATTTAGTTGACTTTTTACTTGTTGCACCACGCCAATTCCAAATACATGTTTATCTGTAAAAAGAGTAATTATAAGCTCAATGACTGTATTAATTAATATACCTAAACAAATAATCTTTATCCCAAAAGGGATAGTGACAACTAAAATTCCAAAAGAAACTATGCGCTTTAATATTTGTGTTTTGAGATTTATTCCTGTTTGCCCCAAGACATTCAATAATTGTACTGACTGATCTAGCCATGGATACAATGTAAAATTCAAAGAGAATAATATTATATAAGGGACAGCTGGTAACCATTTATCGGTTAAGACTACACGAACTAAAGGTTCTGCTACGGCAATTAACAAAAATAATAATGGAAGTACTATGAAATTAGAAAAATGCAAGTATTTAAAATATGCTTTTTTTAGAGCATCTTTATCATCTTGTAATTCACATTCTATTGGATATATAATTCTAGATAAAACCATTTCTATATTGGTAGAAGGAATTTGAGTCAAAGTGAAAGCTCTATTATAGTATGCCAATGAAGCAGAGCTAAACTTTTTGCCAATAACTAAATTATAGATGTTTAAATATATATTAGTGATCAAATTTGTTAAAAGCAATTTTGAACCAAAATTAAACAATTCTTTAAAGGACTTCATCGAAAACTCAAATCTAGGAAACCATCGAGCAAAAGTCATCAGTAAAACAGATGTTAAAGCACTATTTACTAATCCTTGCACAACTAAAGCCCAAACCTCTAGTCCTTTATAAGCACATAAGATACCTATTCCACCACTTATACATACAGAAACTAATCCTGCTTTTGCTTGGGTCTTAAAATCTAAATCTATAGTTAAACGTGTTCGTTGAACAATAGAAAGACTAGTAAATATTAAATTTAGACCGATAACACGAGTGATAGAAATTAACTGGAATTCATTATAAAAACTAGCTATAAATGGAGCACAAATGAACAAAAAAAAGTATAAGATTATTGCAACTGTCATATTAAATATAAATGCCGTATAATAATCAACTTCCGTTCTATTCTGTTTGTGAATTAGGGCATTTGCAAATCCTCCATCAATAAATGTTTGACATATTGACATAAAAACTTGAACCATTACTATTAATCCGTATGATTCAGGAGATATAATTCGAGCAATAATAATACTAAGAAGAAAACTAACTCCTTGAACTGAAAATCTATCCAATGAACTCCATAGAAATCCTTTTGATACTCTTGACATTACTTAAAACTTTTAAATATTCCAACTGTAGCTGACCATAAAGCAAGCAATATATTCTGTAAAATAGTTTTTTTATCAAACACCCCAATACAGGATGTACGATAGAAAGCAAGAAAAGATTTCATATTATTAGTCATTTCTCTAACAGAGACTCTTCTACAACTAACATAATAATGATAACAGGCTTCTTTGTTTTTTAACATCGATTTTAACCCATAGGTAACATTTCCAACTGCAACCTTAAGGATTTTAAGGCTTATCTTCTTTTTCTCACATAGAGGAATATGCAAACCTAAAACATTATTAAGATAATACGAAAACTCTAATTTTCTTTTGTCAAATCCAAACCATATATTTTCTTCATTGAAAGATAAGGTTTGCGTATCTTTTTTAACTCTTAGTGCAGCATTGATTATCAATGGCCATACGACTATTGTCGATTGGTATTTTACAGAAATAGATCCATTTAAAACCTCAAAAGGGAATATAAAAGTTTTGTCAATTAACTGAAAAGAAGAATCCTCAAATGCTTCTTCAAATATATCTTTCTTATAAAAATAACCTGATGGATGTTTATCCAAATAGCACATGTGTAATATGGATTGATACCCCTTACAATAATTAATCATTTTCTTCTGTTTATTGATATCTAAATCTACATAGCCAAAATTTGGTTTATCACTCACCAGATAATCAATAAATGCCGATAGATACTTAATATCAACCAAATCCTTATCAAGAACAAATATCACATATTCAGAATTACAATTAAGCAAGGCTTTCATCCAATTAGGAACACTTCCTTCGTTTTTTTCATTTCTACTTACAATAAGCCTATCATCATGAATTTGTGATAAAGCGGTAACTGTTCCGTCAGTAGAACAATTATCATTAACTTTAATACAAAATCTTTCATCTTGTACAGAGAGATATTGTTTGATTTCATCAATCAATACCTCTTTTCTATTGTAAGTTGGAATGCAAATTGACAAAACTTTCTTTTCCATTGTTTAATACTTACCTATAACATCTTCTAATTTAATTGCTGCCTCAAAACCTGTAGCTATCTTCAATTTGCTTCCATCTAAGGCAAGAAATTTCATGCCAACATCAACACGTTGTGCAGAGCCAAAACAACCATCAGGAACTTTTTTCCCTAACACTTTATGAATGAGCGTTACGATTTCCTTTACGGTCATCGTTTCTTTTCCTTGTATATTATAAACTCCGCTAGGTATATCCTTTGCAAATGCCATGTCTATCATTCTTGGAACTTCACTCACGTGTATATACTGACGAGTTTGATTGCCTGCCGTAAAATGAAGTTTTTCACCATTTCTGATGGCATTGATGGTATAAGGTATCAAACGCTTGGGATTCTCATTCTCACCATAAATGGTAGGAATAATAAAATGCCAATGAGTGAAATCATGCTTGTAAGAGCTGATAAATCTCGTAAGCATTCTCTTTGATACAGTATAATCATTGGGGGCTACCGCCAAAGAAGTTTGTATATCTTCTTCCATGAAGAAGCGTTCTTCAACGGTCTCTCCCATTTCAAAAAATGATCCGAAAGTTATAAATTTACCTTTGTAACCAGAATTCTTTAATGCATTGCATATTCTAACTGGAGCAGTAACATTTAAGTTATATATCAACTCATTTCCTTCCTTTAGGTTGGATTGAATACCGGCACCTATAGCATAGACGATGATATCAGACTTACAGAGTTCTTCCATATTCAGTTCATCTGTCATCAAGTTAACTTTATGAAATGAATGATATTCATGTCCTTTTGGCTCATCCAAGCCATACATCTCTATCGGATAACCTTTTTCATTACAATACAATGCTATTGCACGAGAAAGGAAACCATTAGTTCCTAAAATCGTAACGTTCATGTTATTTCGAATATGATAAGTACTTATTGATTTCATCTACACAAAGAGCATAGACATTATCTTTTGATTTATATTTTTTATACCAGTCAACTACCAATTCAATGCATTGACTGATATTCATTCTTGGTTCCCAACCAAGTTTCACTTGTGCTTTGGTTATGTCAAGCATCAAAAGTTTGGCTTCATGAAGTGCGTTTGGATCAGACAGGTCTCGAAGCTCACCACTTCCATAATTCTTTATCACCATAGACGCAACATCCCAAACTGGAGTGACACTCTCCATACGAGGTCCAAAATTCCAACCCTCACAATACTTGGTTGGCTCCTCCCACATTTTGGAAGCCAAAAGCATATACCCACTCAAAGGTTCCAATACATGTTGCCAAGGTCGAATCGAATGAGGACTACGAATGTCAATTGGCTTACCTGCTTCCAAAGCCTTGATACAATCAGGTATAATTCTATCCAAAGCCCAATCACCGCCTCCAATGACATTGCCAGCCCTTACACTAGCCAATGCCACATGGTGTTTCTTGCCGAAATCTACAGGATTAAAGAAACTTCTGCGCCAAGAGCTGATGGTTATTTCACAACATCCTTTTGATGAAGAATATGGATCATATCCCCCCATTGGTTCACTTTCACGATATCCCCAAATTTGCTCTTTGTTCTCGTAGCACTTATCGGTAGTAATCATTACACCTACTTTGACACTATCAGTTGTTCGAATAGCTTCCATTATATTTATAGTACCTATGACATTTGTCTCATAGGTTTCCACAGGAATTTCGTAACTCAATCTAACTAAAGGTTGCGCTGCTAAATGGAATACAATTTCCGGCTGATACTTAGCAAAGATTTGTTTCATCTTTTCGCCATCACGAATATCTGCTCGAATATCAGCCTTCAACTTATCGCTAATTCCCGACAAGACATAATTGTCTCTCTCAGAAAAAGGATCTTTAGCAACACCTATAACTTCTGCACCTAGTTCATGCAACCAAATAGAAAGCCAACTACCTTTGAAACCAGTGTGTCCAGTAACAAGTACTCGCTTTCCTTTATAAAAATTATTAAAAACGTCTATCATTTAATCAATATTAAAAGGAATTGTATCAGCAGGATCATACAATTTATCTGTATAAGCTTGCAGTATAAAATCTTTATCAGTATTATTTTCAACAATGTGTGCAACTCCATTGGGAATAAAAACAGTTATAGCTTTTTCTAAGGACATACTGATTTCCATCCGCTCATGAGTTACTACATCTTCTAATTTTAAATTACCCTCACCCGCGATAATTGTGAACCATTCAACAGCTAAAGGATGATAATGCCCTCCTTTTGCCTGACCAGGTTTAGCCATCGTGACATAAACTTCGCCTGTATGTGACGGAATACTAGCTTCAAGACCTGTTAAAGTCTTAAGAAACCAACCACGATTATCTTTTATTAATCGTCGATGAATTATCTTTACTTTATCTATTTGCGACATATTAATATTGTTTTACGTTGGACGGAATAACAGGAACATTACGTTCCCATTTTTTCCAAGGGGCGACATTCTTTTCCAATAGAGTTTCCAACATGGTTTTTTCTCTAACATTGTCCATACACTGCCAGAATCCTTCATGGATGTATGACATCAACTCACCTTTCTTTACCAATGTTTCCAATGGTTCTTTCTCAAAAATAGTAGAATCTCCAGCTATATAGTCGAAGACTTTTGGCTCCAATACCATATAGCCTGCATTGATAGGAGCACCATCGGTAATGTTTTTCTCACGGAATGACTTTACGGCATTGTCACCACCGATATTCAGCACACCTTTTTCCTGTTTCATCTTTACGGCTGTCAATGTGGCAAGTTTACCATGTGATTTATGATATTCCAAAAGCTTGTTGATATCTACATCACAAACTCCATCACCATAGGTCATAAAGAAAGGTTCATCGCCAACATATTTTTGGACACGTTTGATACGCCCACCTGTCATGGTATTATAACCAGTATCTACCACTGTTACTTTCCATGGTTCCAACTCGCTATGATGGATGGTCACCTCGTTTTTACCACCTCTCCAATCAAAACTGACATCACTATTGTGCAAGAAATAGTTAGCAAACCATTCTTTTATATATTCCTGCTTATATCCTGCACAAATAATGAACTCGTTGTGACCATAGTAGGAATATTCCTTCATGATGTGCCACAAAATTGGCATACCACCAATTTCAATCATTGGTTTTGGCTTGAACTGACTTTCCTCGCTGATACGTGAGCCAAAACCACCTGCAAGTAATACAACCTTCATAATCAATTAAAAATTTATATTAATAATGTATAGGGCTATGTCACTGCCATTATTTGGTAGCGACAAATGCCTTGATGTTATCAATCATGTACTGAAGTCTCTCCTGAGTCATACCGGGATAAACGCCTATCCAAAAACTATCATGCATGATGCTATCAGTAACAGGGAGAGTATCTCCCACAACTCGATAGTCTTTGTTCAAAACGTATTGGTCGAAAGCTGGATGCTTCAAGAGATTACCTGCGAAGAGGTTGCGGGTCTGAACCTTGTGATCCTCCAGGCACTTCGTCAACTCTGTACGAGTATAACCGGCATTTGGCAATACCGTGATGAAGAAACCAAACCAACTTGGCTTGCTGTTCTTCTGTGGCTCTGGCAAAAGAAGTCCCTTGACACCTTCTAAACCTTTATGGAGAAAATCAAAGTTCTCACGACGACGAGCAACAATATCATCCAACTTCTCCAACTGAGCGCAGCCGATAGCAGCCTGAAGGTCTGTGGCCTTCAAATTATAACCCATGTGGCTGTAAACATACTTGTGATCATAACCTAAAGGAAGTTGGCCAAACTGTTTAGTAAAACGGCAACCGCAAGTGTTGTCCACACCACCTACACACCAGCAATCACGTCCCCAGTCACGGAAACTCATCACATACTTGTGAAGCTCAGGGTTATTAGTATAGACTGCACCACCTTCGCCCATTGTCATGTGGTGAGGAGGATAGAAAGAGGATGTACCGATATCACCAATGGTACCAGTCTTCTTCCATTCACCATCAATGAAGTACTCTGAACCAAGGGCATCACAGTTATCTTCTACCAACCACAAATTATGTTTGCGGCAGAAGTCTACTACAGCCTGAAGGTTAAATGGATTACCCAATGAGTGTGCTATCATCACCGCCTTAGTCTTTGGAGAAAGCGCTGCCTCCAGCTGGGTAGTATCAATGTTGCTCTCCTCAATGCTCATATCCACGAATACAGGAACTGCATTATACTGAAGGATGGCAGATACAGTTGTAGGGAATCCTGCAGCCACAGTAATCACTTCATCGCCTCGTTTGATAGCACGGTCGCCAAGTTCTGAAGCTGTAAGTGCACTAAAGGCAAGAAGGTTTGCTGAAGAGCCTGAGTTACAGAGTGAACAATACTTCACTCCTAACCACTTGGCAAAGCGAGTTTCAAACTTGTGTGCCCAAGGACCGGCAGTAAGCCAGAAATCCAAAGAAGCGTCCACCAAATTTACCATCTCTTCGTCATCAAAATAACGACCGCCATAATTCACCCTAGTCTTACCAGGAATAAACTCCTGTTTCTGACCATGTACCTCACGATAGTATTCTCGTGTCAATTCGAGAATCTGTTTCTTTAATTCTTCTTTTTTAGACATATCTTTAAATTAATTTATTTGCTATTTGAACGAGCTATGTTTATCTAGTATAGATTTGTATTAATGTCGAATGGACTATCGAAATCCTTCAACATCGCATGCTTTGTATCTTTCTCTGAGAGATTGGCATGCTCGGTTGGAATCTTCCAATCGATGCCAAGGCTATCATCAAGAATAGAAATACCTCCATCTGCCTCTGGATGATAGAAGTTATCACACTTATACTGGAAGACTGCTGTTTCTGAAAGGACTGCGAATCCATGAGCAAATCCCTTTGGGATGAAGAACTGGACATGATTGTCTTCTGTCAGTTCTACTGCCACATGCTTACCATAAGTAGGAGAGCCTTTACGAATATCTACAGCGACATCGAGCACTCTACCTTTTACGCAACGTACCAGCTTGCTCTGGGTATATGGTGGGCGCTGGAAGTGCAAGCCTCGCATCACACCATAGCTGCTCATAGACTCGTTGTCTTGGCAGAAGTGAACACTGTGTCCCAGGATTGGGGCAACCTTCTCTTCAAACTCTCGCTCGCTGAAGCTCTCGAAAAAGTAGCCGCGAGCATCACGGAAGAGGCGTGGCTCTATAATGAGAACGCCATCAATATTTGTCTTTACTATATTCATCGTTTTTAAAATTCTAAGTTCTTTTTCAATGTTTGATTTTTTTCTTCAAGGATTGAAAGGAGATACTTGCCATAGTCATTCTTCAACATGGGCTGAGCATTCTCTCTCAATTGTTCTGCGGTAATCCATCCCTGACGGTATGCGATACCTTCCAAGCAAGCTACCTTCAAGCCCTGGCGCTTCTCCAAAACCTCAATAAAGGTGGATGCCTCTGAAAGGGAATCATGGGTTCCGGTATCGAGCCAGGCAAATCCTCTAGCCATGGTCTGTACCTTCAACTGCTTATCCTTCAGGAACTCCTGGTTGACGGTTGTGATTTCCAACTCACCACGAGCAGATGGCTTGATATGCTTGGCTACTTCCACCACCTTGTTAGGATAGAAGTACAAGCCTACTACAGCATAGTTGCTCTTTGGATGCTCAGGCTTCTCCTCAATGCTAAGGCAATTGCCCTGTTCATCAAACTCTGCTACACCATAGCGTTCTGGATCACTTACACGATAACCGAAGACGGTTGCCTTGCTGTTCTGCCCAGCATCTACCACTGCCTGATGAAGCAGCTGGTTCAATCCTGCGCCATAGAAAATGTTATCGCCTAATACGAGACAAGCGGAATCGTTACCAATGAATTTCTCACCGATAATAAAGGCTTGAGCTAAGCCATCTGGTGATGGCTGCTCTGCATATTCGAACTTCACTCCAAACTGGCTTCCATCACCTAAGAGGCGCTTGAAGCCTGGCAAGTCGAAAGGGGTTGAGATTATGAGTATCTCACGGATACCTGCCAACATCAATACTGATATTGGGTAGTATATCATCGGTTTATCAAAGATTGGTATCAGCTGCTTACTGATTCCCTTTGTGATGGGGTACAAGCGTGTACCGCTACCACCTGCTAATACTATTCCCTTCATAATTGTTATTATTTATTGATCAAAACAAGTTCCTAAAATCATCCCGTCCTTCCTTAGCGTTAAAGAAGGCTTTTTTCTACCTCTCCGTCTCTCCTGCAAGGAGAGTTCCACATCCTAACCAAGCCTTCCCTTCTCGAAAAGGGAAGGATGTAACCGCCCTCCGGTGCTCAGAACCGCTACACTATAAGGTTGGCGGACCATCAAAGGTCTACGCCAAGATTGTGCGGGATGGGACCGCTTTATTAGTTTCTCACATTGAACAATCAATAAATTCTATTTTATTCAATATCAGCATCTGTGTTAACTTATGATTAGTCAACATTTGCAACAGCCATATCAAGTTATCATAAGATGATTGACCATAATAGTAGAATACTAATTCGGTACATGTAGTATCACCGGAACATAGCTTTCTGAAAAAAACTCTCAAAATACTGACGGTCTGTATCTCCTAAAGAGTAGCCATAGAAGATAATACGTTCTTTATTATCAACTTATACTCCGAAAGAGAGAGACCTTCACTCATACGTATTGCATAAAAAGTATAATCACAAAGAGAAATACTTCATCAAAAAAGAAAGAATGTACCCATATCCAATAGCTGTAACTATGGTTTTTGCATAAATACAAAGCCATGGAATTGCATTAATCCATTCACTTTCGTGAACATCAATATTCTTATCTGCTACATTTTTCTCATGCTTGAACAAATAACACATATGCCAACATAATGTACCAACAAAATATTGCAAAACATCAAGAATTATGGATATAACCAGAAATGTACAAGCATTATAAAGATGTTGAGGTACAGTTTCAGTTTCCTTTCCAACGAAAATCCATACTATAGCAATTCCTGCAAAATTAATTTGTCGCACAACAGAACTTAAACTGCCCGACAAATCTTCATAAGCCTTCCGTATTTCGTCAAGTTTCATCATAAAGCAACCTCCTATCTTGGTCCCGTACCATTTTTCTTATTATCTAGTATTCTTCCTCTTAAACAAGAATGTGCACTACGTTTTGCGACAGTCTTTACATTTCGACTCTCACGTAAACTATATTTTACATGGGAGTTTTTATCTTCTGATTTTCTTTTATTTTGTTCTGCCATAATCTTTACTTTATAAATTTAGTTGTCTTCTAGTGTATCAATCTCTATTACATCAAATATATTCTTTGCCCTTATATATGCTGTAAGAGCTGGAGACAAAAACATATCTCCCATTGGATGACTTGTCAATTCTTCAAAGATCTGACGTGTTAAGCCCGATTTTTTCACCAAAGCTATGAATTCATCCTCTGTTATAAGCTTTTCACTGAGTTGCTGAAATCCTTGATTGACTATCTCAAGCTGATAACTAACCATAGCCCTTGCATCCTTTTCTGTATCAGAAAGACTACAACCCGAAAATAATTCATATTTGCTGCGAGGATCCATAAATTTTGGAGCCGTTATTTTTGCAACTATCAATTGATAAATCCAATGAAGGAAGAAGGCTGTAAATAATCCTATTAAGTATGCAGCAAAAGCATATAGTGCAACTTGCTTATCGATTAGGGACAAAAGAAAATCCATGCATCCTCCTCCCAGTAATAAAAGCATGGAATCTCTTAACACTTTTGGGTTATACTCTTTGTATTTACGTACAAAGTAAACCACAAGCCATCCTATCACTGCTCCGAGCAGAAATATTGAAATGCAGATAATTCGTAACATCATATTATTAATTTCTTCCTTTATATCTTTCCTAATCCATTACGCAGAAGGGACTGACGTAATCTTCGTAGGATTTCATCTTGGCTATCTTCGACATGCCAGCATAAAACTATTTATATCCCCATCGTAAACTTCATCAGATCCACCAATAGATCTTCAGCTATTTCCTGAGCCATCTTCTCTAATTCCTCGAAGTGAAGAAGACCATTCTTCTTTTTGTTGGCAAGAACCATCTGGGCTAAATCTTCTGATAAGATGTGATGGAAACGAAGGAAAATCTTCTGCATCGCATTCTGCATCGTACCACTATGCATTGCATAGTCATATTGTGCATCTGATAGGGTTGAAGAATCTTTTCCCTTTAATGTAGGCACCATCTTTTCGATGGAACCGTACAAGGTTCGCATATCCATCAACAGAAGTTCGGCATAGCTCTCTAATGTTGTCTGCTTGGCTCCTTTCATCATGGCTACTTCCAATCCCTGGAGGTCATCGATGTATGGGAAGAAGTCTTCATAAGGAAACTTGTTGCCCAAGTTCAAATTGACCAATTCCAAGGTGACAAAGAAGGCTACCTGACTTAACTTGGGATATTTCTCCAAGATGTCAATCAGGTTGATTTGATCACCTTTTTCCTGCAAGGACGCTGGTATCTCTGATTTGCCATGGACTGCATCCAATGGTACGTTGTCCAGGATTTTACGTATACTACTCGGCATAAAAATATGCCATTCCGTTGCTGCTTCATAAGTTACAACTAAATGCAACTTCTGCATCAGGAGATACCTCGCATCATTCCTTGGATACTTGATGCATTCTTCTGTTGAAGAGGATAAAAGCTTCTTGAGAAGTTCCAACTCTTCTTCCGGTAAAACCTCAAGCGTCCATAAAGGGTCTTTGGTGAATATATCAGCCAAAGCATCTGCAATCTGTGCCTTGCGCCAACTCTTCGGTATATCTATACGAGCGAGTTTGCAATGCTCTATGATATTGACTTTCGTATCGAATGACATCATGTCATTCAATGAAAGTATATCAATATAAGGGAGTTGTCGTAGTGTAATCATTATTTTTATCTCCTCATTAACTTTGCTGCAAATTCAAAGAAATCCGCAACATCATCATCGTATTCTTTTCAGCTGGGGCTTAAAATCATCCGGAACGTGGAAAGACCTTGTTCTTGGTGCTACATTGCCTGCCTCGTACCATTTTGCGTGTATCTTACCATCTGCACCTGGTGTTAGTGGAATCTTATCCTTTTCATTACTTAATCCCCAAACTGGAGATTCTTTACCTTCCATAAAACAAAGGGCAGAATCATAGCCCACAGGGCTATCGACACATCCATACATGTAATTAAACAAGAGTAACTGACCAATTTGTTGTGTACCCAAATAAGGGCGCTCAACATTACCTAAAACAGATTTTCTTGCAACTATATTTTGATGTATGTCTATCCATTGCTTTTCTGTTAGTGACTTCTTGACAGAATACCAAGGTAACTTTCTACGACTAGTAATGCTAAACCCTGCCAACTTCAAAGTTTTAATCCTCTTGTTGATACTTTTGGCGCCTCCAAACATTCTGACGGCAAGACTGACAGCCTCGCTGGAAAACGTTTTGGTACTTGCTATTTCTTTGGCTGTATCAACAATATCATCCTTGCACCATAAAGCATCACCTTGGTGATAATGATTATAGATTGCTTCCGAATCTTCTTTTGTATAAGAGAACGAATATAGATAGCCCCTTAATATACCTTTCTTTCCTACATGATAGGCATATCCTTTTTGACTACCAGGACGTTGAAATGGCTGAAGACCTATCACGTCAATCTTGTTAGAAAACACACCAAAAGGATACTTAGGATCTTCGCTTGCCTCATTAGACAATATCGCATAGATGTATCCAACATATTCTTTGTCTTTTGTCTTGGGCTTGTATGTATCCGTATCTTTGTCGTAATCACACATGGCAAAAAACATAGAGATATCAATATCAGAAGTGACATCCAGCACATCTGTTTTCAATCCATAATGCTGTGCCAATCCAACGTAATCAACAACATAGCCGCACTCTTGGAAATGCCGAGTTACATCAAACTGCTCCAAGAACAGACGGAATTCTGCAATACGAACATGTTCTACGAAAATCTCCTCCTCCGTAAGTTCCTCACGATAAAGCGATGGCAGACATGTTCCATGATATTTTCCTTGACCACGATACAGGACACCATAGTCTAATGATGTAGGAAGTAATATGAAGCCTTTCTTTCCTGCCAATTTGACTTGTTCGAATTGTCCTTCCTGAGGTATAAACTCTGGATGATGTTTATAAAAGTATGCTCGTGACTTTTCATACCACACCAGATCATCCTTCAATTCTTTGCACGAATCGTAATGCCTTTCGGGTGGTACCACACAAATTGGATGAAATATAAAATCTTTCTCTTCCATAGCTTTAATAACTTTATCTAGATTTTATTTCTATAAATCTACATCATGCAGAATGGGCTATAACCATCTATATCTCCATACCCTCTCAGAACTGCTAAAGGTTCAGATGCAACCGCCGACCATTTGCTTTATCTACCAAGACTATTAAATTCTATGGCATAAGCAGCGAGTTTCTAAAATTCGCTTGCCCATACTTCTATTATTTTTTGCCATTCCTCCTTTGCTTTGTCAGCTTCACGCATATCAATTGCTTCTTGTAAAAGTGTCATACATGAACTATCACCCATATCATGAAGAATATTTGCCTTATTCCACATAAACGAACTCTTAAAGCCTGTATCAGCTATTCCGACTATCGCTTTATCTATATAGTCCAATGCTTTATCATATTTTCCAAGCTTATGACAGAGTTTCGCCAAGTCCTGCAGATAGAATGAACTCTCTTTATTATCAAAATACTTGGAAAATTGCAAGGCATCTTCTAGTTCCCCAGCATCCATCAACAATTCCAAGTAACGTTTACGAATATAGTCTTTTGGGTACTTCCCTTCATTCTCTTCTAATCTCAGTAAACCATAATATTCTTTAGCTGATGCAAGAATAGCCTTTGCCTTGTCAGTATTCTTATCCTCTTCAAGTTTATATTCCGCAGCTTTTAAATTTGCATACGCTCGAATATATGCCCTATCCGAACGAATAGAAGGCGGTTCCTGTAATGCCTGTAATGCAAAACGCATAAAGTCAGGATTCTTGTAAGCCAAAGAGAAAGCTAAAGCACCTAACGTTGGAACTGCTTGATTAGCAAATGTCACCAGTGAATCAATGATGACTCTAGCAAAATCATCAAATCTGTCCTCAATACATTTCTTTGCCAAATCTTTATAGTCTTTTTTTGAAAGAAAATCAGAATAGCATGCAAGTATAATGGTTAACGGAACAGGTATACCTTTTCCGAAGTCATCCATAATCATTGCTACATATTCCTTAACCTTATTTGTATCAGACGGTCTAGATGATTGAAAAGCCTTGGCAAGTTGAAGTAAGGTGGCATATGCTTTTGGTCTAATATCTAATGCTTTGTTAAAATATACTTTGGCATTATCTAAGTCCCTCAACTTTATATAAAGTTTACCAATATGATGAAGAAGTTCAAACCTAATATCATTATTTGTTGTTTGCTTCATAACATCATTCATATTTGCAATCATATCCTTAGCCTGATACTCAATTTTATCCTTTTCCGTTGCTGATAGTTCAATCTCATTTTTTTCAACCAGTAACAGACAATCATACAACGAATCTGCAGGATTCAACACCAGCTTATCCAGCTTTTCTATATATTTTTTAGAATCACTAAAAGTGTTTTCTGCTTGAAGTTGCGAATAGAGTATCACTTTCTTTTGCGCTTCAGATGTATTGGGGTCTTGATATACCTTTTCTACATAATCACCATTGCAATGGAATAGAGTAAAGAACTGAATATCCTTAAGGCGGTTCTTTACATCCAAATAAGCTGTCAACTTCTCTACAAAAACGGGTTTGTTTGGCTGTTGGTAAACATATTTGATTGCATCCAATACAATCTGATGAAGTCTGTATGAATAAGCATCTGCCTGTTGGAGTATGGAATATTTACGAAGATATGTCAAGTGAATCTTACTAACAACACTTTCAAAATATTCAGAAGCTATTGTCAGGTTATTCATATATCCCAAGAGATCCAGGGATTCTTTATACCTTTCGTAAATCTTTCCAATAATGCGTTCCGAGATTCTTTTGTTCCTATCATCTTCCAAATCTTGTAATGCACCTTCTTCCAACAAATCATCTACAGAGAAATCACCCTCTTTGATCAAGGAACAGACCATTGTGACAGCTAGAGGATAACCTGCAGTTAACTTGATGAGTTTATCTCTATCTATGTTGGTGATGTTGTCCAAGCAAAAACTATCAATGACATTCCCTATAAGATCTTCCTGCATATAAGGAAGGTAATAAGTTTGTTCAATATCAAACTGCTGTTTTAGAGTTGTTACAATGCATCTTGACTCATGCTTGTTAGCGGTATTGTATTCATCTCGAAACTGAAGAACATTATCATTCAAGTTGTCAACAATGACCAAGCATTTATAATTTTGCAAAACAAAACGTAAATTCACATCATAAGCAAATTGACACAATTTGACTGAATCCAAGTCTTTGTAGTCGTTACCATCCACCCAAAATACAGCTTCAAAGTTTTGACTTATGTCTTTTGCGACTTGCTTTGCAAATTCAGTTTTTCCGATACCGCTGACACCCACAATTTCTACCAAAGGCTGTTGCCTCAATTTTTCTTGAAGCGCCTTTGTTTCTTGCAGTCTAGCCACGTAATGTATAGAAGATTGAGGTATACAGTTCTTCTTTGGGAAAAGCGTATAAAATTGATATCCTTCAGAAAGAAACTGCCATACATCACTACATCTTGGATTGTTGACATTATCGTAGATGGTTACTGCAATTTTCTCTGCATCATATATTTTGACTTCAAAAGAAGGCGACTCTGTGCTTATCTTCGCCACTAAGCTTGAATGTTGGGCATCTGTGGCTCGCTGGTTGGAGAATAAATACAAAATCTCACACAAAGGATTGTTTCTCTTAGTGCCTTGGATATCATTCATTGGCTTCTCCAAGTCATTCTTTGTGAAATAATCTGTATCAGTACCGCTCTGACCGACAATTTTACAGTCATCAGTCTTCACATCGACAGCAAATGACACAGGCTTGCCATTCAAGTTACATCCTTTGTGCAAAACAGCATCATTGAGAATGAGACTCAACAAGACCTTGCATAAGTCTTCAAATTGAGTTCCATTAAGTCTTGAAAGGTCTATGACTATTGCACTGATAAAATGTTTGGCAAGTAATCTTGTTTCTTTCTTCTCCATACCTTTTGTTACTTACAAATATTTTCCTCTCACTCCATTAAGTTTTTCAATGAAGTTGCTGACATATTTTTCTTCAACCTCTATCTCATCTACATTTTTCAGCAGTTTGAACATCATTTCTATATCCGATATCAATTCAGCCTTAAAGTCTATTATCTTTGCAGGATCTACATTCATAAGAATTTCCCACAACACATAGAATTCTTGATAGGATCGACTGAATCGAGTAAGATTCTTGACATTGAGAATTTTATTAAAACTCTCTTTTGTCGTTTCTTCGTCCAGAAGTTCATTCTTTATCATATTTATGATTTCTTCCGTCTTGTCCAAGGACTTCAAAAAACGTGCCTTTTCGAAAGGCTTCTCTTCAAAACTATCAAGTACATTCGTCAAAGCTGACTTGTTCTTCAAACGGCATGTAAATTTTTTCATTCGATGATAGAAACCTAACACATTCCGAAAGTCATTGGTCTTCGAATTGTTATAGCACAAATATGCTAAAATAGTTACCAGTTCCTCATTCTCCATTCTATCACATGATCTTCCATTGTCATCTACCTTAGGTATTTTAAGATAGAACCAAGAAGAATATGTTTTAGTTATCATCTTGATTCTTTCTATCACTTCTCTATCTGTGACAGAATTCCACATTTCAAAAGTATTGGCACGTATCGGATACGGCTTGTTATTCAACCGGATAAATAGGTCTGTTGGCTCAAAATTTGGATTGACCTCTTCTTGTATCTCGATTTCATCAATGTCGAAATCAAGAATCGTATCCTCAACCTTATCTATGATGTCAGAATACTTATGATTATTGTAGTCTTTTAGTATCCTCAACCCCTTTAATTTAAAACAGTTGTTGATGGAAGGAACCAAATTTCCGTCTTCATCTTTATATTTTCGCCCCAAGAATCCGATTATAGAGAGCAGACGTTGCTGACCATCAATAACTTCACGAATTCCATCATTACGTACATATATGAATAGAGGTGGCAATTTGATACCTAATATAATACTCTCTATGATAGACGAGGCTTTACAGACATTAATCTTCTCTTGGCGCTGATAAGATGGGCGTATCAGATACTTTTCAGACTCCACTTCACGAAGAATCTGGTCTATCGGTTTAGATGCAGGATTTGGCTTGGAAATTCTTAAGCTTGACAATTTGTCCATGGATAGTTCTGCATCCTCTTCTGTCTGCTGCATATCCTTTATTTCCCTAGAAAAAGCAGAATTTTTCATGTAAGGTTCATAGTTGAACCCATAAAGCTCTGAGAAAAAAGAAGCAGTGTCTTGAAAACGAGCAACAATATTGCCATAGTAATGATCAGAATCCGTATCATACTTATTATAATTGCCAATATAATGTTTGCTTATTAACTCCGCTTGCTCATATAAAGAGAATGTAACATCATTGTGTCTTAGGACTGAAATAGCCCAAATCAAACATTCATATACATTGTTATTACCATTCTTTACGATGTCACGAACTGTTTTTATGTCATCAAGCAGTTGTTCTTTGATATTTTCAACACAAACACCATCCTCGCCTAACTCTTCAACAAATTTATCATAAAGCATTTCTATCAACAGGTTTTTACCTGAATCGGCGTATTTGGATATTGGAATCTTATCCAAGACCAATAGCTTACGAAGCTCTGTTACCATATCGACAATTAATTCTTTCTGCGATTTGTTCTTATTGGCGAAAAAACAGTTCTTTACCAAATCATAGATTTCATGATCGTTCTTCAGTCGTTTCTTGTAATATTCGGTCATGTCATCATCATCATATTTGGCATTGTCCACTTCCGACTGGTTAAGAGGGGTAATACCAGAATTGTATCTGCGAAAGATTTCTTTCTTGACCTTATCCTCAATTTCTGGCTCCAAGTCAGGCATTCCGATTATTTCAAATTCAAAGATACGTATCTTCGTATCGTCAAACAATTGACTAAACTCAGGCTTCAATGTGCTATATTTGTAACCTTCCAAGGCTTTCAACTCCATAGGTCCTGATGGATGAAGAGAAAAATCATCTTCCTTGAAGCGTTTTATTGTTTCAAATCTTTGTCTTCCGTCAATCACTTCCACCTGTGTTCCTTTTTTATAGAATACTATAGGTGGTATTTCTGTACCAAGAAATATACTCTCAATAAAGAATGACCTTTTATCCTTTTCCCAAACATAGTTTCTCTGGTAATAAGGGGCATAGTTTATTCTTCTTAAGTATCTGCCGCTTAACAAAGTAGCTACCGATACAGTTCGGGCATCTTTACGTAAATTGTTCGTAAAAATGGAAGCTAATGTTATGTTGTTGTCGGTACTCATTTTTTATCTATTGTTATTTTCTTGATGTCTTCAACCTGAACAGTGTATGTATAAATACTATAGCCTGTGGAAGAATCAATACTATTGTTTGTTGTTATAGTCTTTTCTCCTGTTTCAAATTGTGAAAGAAAAAGTAAATCATGCAAGAGATACATAAACATTTTCGTTAAATTCTCTGTGTTTGCATTACTTTTCTTGCAAACGATGGAGAAAACAATATCTTCATCGTATTCCATCTTGAAAATGCAATTCATATTCTTGACCTCCATCTCTTTCTCATGAGCGTTCTCGAAATTATCACATACAAAATTAACAAACTCAACAATATGTGGAGATACAATATCATAAAAGTTTTCTATCCTGATGATAATATCATCACCAATTTGAAAGCGATTAATGATTTCAAATTTATGAATAGGTGATAAATGTTTCAACAAATTGTATTCAGAGATAAGCCTTCTTGACTTTCCTGCATATGTTGAATGGCAATTATAATAGATAAGAAGCAACTCATCATCACTCAATTGAGAGCGTATGATTTTGATATACTTCATCTTGGCATTACCATTACCACCATTTAATGGACAAGAATCTGCAATTGTAAGGAGCCTATATAATGTTCTGAAATAATGAGATATATCTGAACGATTTGATACAAACAATTTGCAATACTCGTCTATGGCATAAGCATAGGCTTCTATTGATGACATATTCATCAAGCGCTCTTGCAGGATTGCTTCCTTAAGTCTCCCTATAACAGAGCGTAATGAATGGTCAGAATCTTTATCTGATATTTTGTCCTTTACCTGCGTATAGATATTGAAGTAAGAGTAAAAAGTGCTTTCATATTGTTGAAGAGCCATCGTGTCTAGCTGACGCTGATTTACCTCTCTCGACTTCTCTAATTCTTCCACTTGTTTGCTAAATTCTTCAATCTGCTGGTTTAGGGCATCTTGATTTGTCTTCACATCTTTCTGTTGCTCCTTTAAGGCAATGAAATATAGCAAAGATGCTGCAAAAGCAAGTAATGTACCGATTACTCCACCAACGAAATCACCAAATTGCCCTATAATTGTCTCATCAATTGTACCAGAGAATTTCCAACTACTGCAAAATAAAAACACTAAAGCAGCAATGACTAATCCGATTACAGATGTCAAGACAATGACAAAACAAAATGTCTCAGAAAAAAATATTTTCTTCAGTTTTTCCATTGTGTCAAGAAACAACACTTAAATTCTTACAGCCCATGATTTGTTCGCACGGACAAAAGATACCTTATCACTTCTCAACCTTTAAGGTTATCTCATCACCAATAGTCAAGATGACACGCTTGGCGTTCTCCTGCTCTAAGGTCTGCACCTGATTCTGAAGCCAAAGGCTCATAAAGGAAAGGTCTGGATGGTACAAATCCGTATATCGATAGACTTGTGGGAAACCATTGACTTGATCCGTGGCTGTAATTTCCAACAAATACTGTGTGTCTGGCGAGGCACTATTCCTCGTCAGTACCACTTGCTTAAGATCTAACATTTCCATATACTCTATTCGATTTTCTGTAAGAATGCTTTGGGAATATATCCTGTCGTAACAGCACACAACCCCTTGATACTCACATAAAGTTTATGATCTTTTTTGATGCGAACGACATAGCCTTCCGCTCCTTTCAAAGGACCTTCTATGACTCTGAACTTATCGCCTTTGGTAAACTTTGGATTATACTCATCGTAAAAATCAAGTCCTTCAACACCAGATGTTGCGACAATGTTGAAGATCTTCACTTCTCGTTCTGAAATTTTGGAGGGTTCTTTCAAGTTCTCAGAATTTTTGCCACGATAGAGCATCACTTTATTGAGAAATTTGCGTTCAATCTCTTCGGCTTCTGTTTTCGTAGTACGGAAAAGAATGAGAGATGGCATAATTGGAACTTCCTTCACCAGTCTCTTTTTCTTATTCTTGTCCCAATATGCTTGTTTCACATCATAAATATGCTCTATCCTTTTGGTAACGAAATAAGCCTTGATAGGCTTTCCTTTTCCAAAAAATATCTTGAATGCGTACCAACTCTTCTCGTTGTCTGGTTGTACCATTGTTTATTTTTTTCTATTTTGGTCAGGGTGTAGTTCTCATTCCCCCGTGTCGTGAAATCATGTTTCAAAACACTTGGCAAGAAAGGGTTGGTTAGTCTATTCCCGATAACGGGAACCTCTAATCACAGACGTACTCCTGACCCAAGAGCGTGATAGTCTGCAACCCTTGGAATGATTAGCTGTCCGATTCCTTTGTCTTCAAAACCCTTCCCTCAATCACTCCCTTTCTTCTGAATCTCTACATAAGAGACACAGAAATACCGAAAACATTTTATCTATCAACGACTTAGGAGATTGTGCACGAAAAGAATGCTGAAAAAATGTTGAAATTCGTAGAATGATATTAATTTTTTAACACGCATAATTTGCTAGTTTCCAACAATTTTCGTATTTTTGCAGTGAATTTCTGTATCTCTTATGTAAAGATTCAGAAAAATTGGTTCATTTTGGTTCATTTTGGTTCATTTAACAAAATCCCTCTTTTTATTCCCTTTTGAGCCTTTTATGGCAGCCAGTATTTTGGCGTTGGCATCATCCACTTCTGAGCTTTTGATGGAGCGGAGATAGATCTGTGTGGTGGTTTCGGAATGATGCCCCAATGCCTCGCTGATGACGGAGATTGGTATATTCTTGTCTCTTGCCGTCGTTGCCCAGGAATGGCGGGCGACATAGAGGGTGAGCTTGCCCTTGATACCTATCTTAGTTCCTAACTTCCTGAGATGGTAGGAGATACGCGCTTCTGCATTGTGATATAAGCGTCTCTCTTCCCGCATTTTGTCAATAGTTTTATCCTGACTTTTGTTTCCATCATCAACAAGGAAGGGGAAGAGATAAGGTGAGGAGGCGGTCTGCGCCTGATACTTTACCATCAACTCCTGCATATCCTTCTCCCATCGGATGGTGAGGCGCTGTCCTGTCTTGCTTCGGGTATAATGGAGATAGCCGTCCTTGAGGTCGGATTTGCGGAGATGAGCCAGGTCGATGAAAGAGATACCACGCAGATAGAAGCTCATCAGGAATGTATCTCTTGCCATCTCTTCCTTGGGAGTGAGATCCTTGACAGATTGCAGACTCTTGATCTGGCTGACATCCTCTGTAGGAATGGCTCTCTTGCGGGTTGGGGCAATACCGGTATAGACATCCGTGAAGGGATGCTGCTGCGGCGTCAGTCCCTTTGCCACAGCTTTGTTGTAGGTGGCACGGAGGATGCGGAGATAGAAGGAACTAGTGTTCCTACATACCTCCGCCGTATGATGCAGGTATGCCTCATACGAGCGCATCACTTCAGTATCTATCTCACTAAGGGCTATATCCTTGTTGCCCCGGTATCGCTTAAAGCTGTTGAGGGTTGCCTTGTAATGCAGCGAGGTGCGGTATTGCCCGTTTTTCAGCAACAGGGCGATGAGGAGGTTCATGAACTGGAATAACGACTCTGATGTTTTCTTGTTTCTTGCCATAATTGTTATGATTTTTGACGTTTATAAAAATATTACAGGGACACTTCCGTCTCTTCCAGAGAAACAAGAAGTGCCCCTATAATATAATAATGTGTCAGAGTCTCCAGTTGCTATATACTCGCTGTGGTGGCTGGTGCTCTATCTCTTTTTCATTTGTTTGTTGTTCTGCTACTTCGTTTTTATCTTCTTTTTCTGTTGCTTGTTGCGGTGGTGCCAGTTCCAGTTGTATCTTCCTGTCCAATGCAGCCAGTTCTGTCTTCAGACTTTTCAGTTCATCATCTCTCTTCCAGACCTTGGAAGCAATTTCCTGCAGCTGCGGTATCTCCTTCTCCAGTGTCCTGCATCTTGACTCATACTGTTCAATGTACCCTTGTATCTTCTGCAGGGCATTCACAAAGTTGTTTGCCGCAGCTATCGGGTCCGACTTGGCGAGATGTCCGTTGTTGTACTGATACTTGTAATGGCCCTCAACAACAAAGCGGTTATCAACGAAGGGAAGACCGCTTTCAAAGCTTGTCTCGCTCACGACCTTGATAGGGAATCCATAAATTGCACCTATTTCCTTGTATTCCCCATCTGTTCTCGCTGTTTTTGCCATCCTTTGAAGATGTTTGCCTATCACTTCCAGATTATTGGACTCGAGACCGTTAAGGGTGATGAGATTGAGTATATTCCCGTCCTTGTCCTTCTTCGCCTGACTCATAAACTTGTCATAGTCCGCTGTCATGCCTTTGAGTATAGCCCGATTGCCGTCCAGCTCTTCTGACTTTGATTTCAGTTTCAGTTCCGAATCACGCTTGCCCTTGTTAAACGATTTGCGCTCACCCTCCAGAGAAGCAACCTTCTTCTCCAGCTTCGCCTTGTCAAGCAAGTCGGTATTTCCGGAGAGAATAGCCATATACTCGGAAAAATTCATACCCGATTTCTCGTCCATTGCTCCCTCGTCAATGGTTCTCGCCCCCAAAGCTCCGCTTTTCAACTGCGAGATAAAGGTCTGCTTGCAGTGCAGGAGGTTGAACTTGTACGAGTCAAGCGACTTTTCCACCGCATAGATGATGACATCCACCTTATTGTCGGCATACAGCTTGGCAATCTCGTTGCCCGCACGCACACCTCGACCATCACGCTGTGCCAAGTCTGACGGTCGCCAGGGCGTGTCCAAATGATGGATAGCCACACACCTTTTTTGTGCGTTTACGCCTGTACCCAACATAGATGTAGAGCCAAACAACACACGCACCGAGCCTTCGTTCATGGCAGCTATCACCGCCTTTCTTGCCCTCTCGTTCTTGCATTCTTGAATGAAGCGGATTTCAGATGAAGGTATTCCATAGTCCTCTATCAGCTTGCGCTTGATTTCAGAATACACGTTCCATTCGCCCGGTCGGTATGTTCCCAAATCTGAGAATACGAACTGCGTCCCCTTGTGATTGTCATAGCGTTTGTAATAGTCCGCTATCATCTTGGCACAATGGCTCGCCTTGTTGTCGGGATGGTCCTCACAAGTCGGGTCTATCATGCGCATGTCGAGAGCCATCTTTCGGGCATAGTCTGTGGCTATGAGCATCTTTGCCTTCTCTTCCGTTTCTGACAGTGGAAGTCTGCCGAGGATGGTTGCATCGCCCGTCTTGGCAAACTCCATCAGCTTTTGGATGAAGTCCTCCTGTTCAGGTGTCGGCGGTATGTTGTGAAGAATCTCGTTCTTCTGTGGTCTGTCCACGCCAACCGCCTCCGCCGTACGATAGTCGGTTATCTCGTTGTAGAAGGCAGCAAGCTCCGGCACTTTGATGAAGTATCTGAAACGCTCCTTCTGCACGATGTTGTTGGTGACGTTAAACTCGAAGTCGGTAGTTTTCTTGG
>ERZ1026862.621-NODE-621-length-23358-cov-7.924216_pt1 | contig 23358 bp, 23 predicted proteins | sample MGYA00380161_ERZ1026862 | MGnify/ENA primary metagenome ERZ1026862 (study PRJEB33269, sample SAMEA4719797) | human gut metagenome | biome: human-associated habitat; feature: organic feature; material: feces | place: Cameroon | collected 2013-10 ... | reverse complement strand
ATTAAGTTATCACCTTTTAATAGACAAAAGCAACAATATTTGTACCATTTGTCGATTTTTGTCGAGAAGTTTTTTGGACTTTTTATTCAAAAAATATTGACACAATACAAATGTTCGACTAATATATGCAGTAGACATTGCGAAATTTGAACATAAGTTCGATAAACGCTTGTCTAAAATTGACAAACCACTCAAGTCGATTTAATACATATTGAAAGAAGGGCAGAAGATGACAATTAATGAATTGGCTCATGAATATGAGCAACAATACAAGGTGTTGAGCGCACGACTTGACGCAATGAAACCGTTGCTGTGCGTCTATCGTGGCGAGGACCTTGTATCGTTGAGAAGAAAAATTAAAATATATTACGATATGGCTTGTGAATGCAGAAGAACGGCATCAATGCTTTTTGGATATTACGAGGAGGACCACGACAATGATAGACTTTATCAATAATTATTATTACGAGGACTATTCCACGGTTGAGGGAATGGACAGAGAGAAGGCAAAGAAAAAGGCATTTTCGGCTGTTTTGCCACTGATTATGCAGGAGGAATTGACCCCAATGCAGAGCGTTTGCCTCCGATATAGATACGAAAATCACAAAACTCAAGCAGAAATTGCAAATCTGCTGAAACTGTCGCAACCGACCGTTTCTCGACACATTTCCTCCGCAAAGGAAAAAATGAACAACTCGCTCGGCTACTGCTATATTGCACTTTCAAAAGCGATTGACGAATACGACCGCCTTGCAAATTCGATGGAATAAGCGATATATGTTATCAGGCAGAAAATGACAGCTATTCACGGCATCCCTGCACTGCCACCCCGTATTTGCCTGTTATCTTACATAATATAATATGAAAAATAAAGGCATATGACACAAAAGGCTTTACGGCGTGTAACCGTAAAGCCTTTTATAGAGTAAATTATCAGATATACTTTTGGATTTTGATTTTGTCAAGGATTGCACCAACGATAATGAATACGATTGCCGAGCCGACTGCCTGAATGCAGGAGAACGGAACCGATGTGATTGCTGTTGGGAACGAGTACATAATGCCCTCTGCCAAGAGGTATCCGCCAATTGTGATAAGACCCGAAACTATGGTCATTGGCACTGTCCATTTGGTGATGATTTTGTGATTTGTGTTTCTGCAAACAAGGATAAACGGAACAGCGTTGAGTGCCTTGATGACTGCGGTTGCCGGTGCCCATTGCGGTGCTCCGGAAATGACATCTGCAAGCGCACCGCCGATAGCTGCCGCAAGGGAAGCCCACGGACCAAGCAAACATCCTGCAAGATAAATCATACTGTCACCAAAGTGAAGATAGCCTGAATTTATGCCTGTCGGCATTTTGATGAAAGCAGTTGCAACGCAAACAAGTGCCGCCATAAGACCTGTTATGCAAACACGCTTAACCTTGTTGTTCTTTGCTGTTTTTTCCATAAAATATTCTCCTATCGGTTTATTACGAGAATATTATATAGTATGCTTAACCATTTAAAAAGATATAATATTAATAAAATTTTGGAGTACAGATTAATAAGTTTTAATCATTTCAAAATCCATAGATTTTAGGGTGTCGAGCAAATCGGCATTGTTGCGAATCGGTTTTTCGGTGATGATTCCGCCTCTTGCAAGCTGTTTTGGCACATGGAAGTCGGAACCCGACACCATAAGTTTGTTGTGCTTTTTCGCCCAAGCCTCCGCTTTTTCGTTCGATTTCTTTGGAGTTTTGCCGTTGTAGACCTCAATTCCGTCAAGATAGTCGGGATTGCATCTTGTAATCGCAGGTCGAAACGGGTGAGCCTGATACACCAAATAGCCTTGGCTGTGCATAAGTTCGCACATCTGCTTTTCCCAAAGTGCAAGCAGGTTGCCCTGTTTTCTCAACCAATTTTCGTCAACACCGTAAACAAGGTAGTCGTTTGCGGTTGCATAGTGGCGAATTTCCATTCCAAACATAACGGAAAAATGCTCGTCCTCATATTTTTTCATTTCAAGATACGGGTCAATGTAGCAATCAATGAATTTTTGCGGATTGAAATATCCGTGTGCCAAATCAAAGGTCAGCGGGCTGTAATGGTCGGTCAGGACAATGCCCGAATAGCCTTTTTCCTTGTACATTCTTGCAATGTCCTTTGGCTCGGTTCTGCCACATTGACGAGAACCGTATTTTGTGTGAGTGTGTAGTTCGTATTTGTATTTCATCAGTAGTCTGTCTTTCTGAACATATCTGAAATTTGCCTGCAAAGTTCCGGAAAACTGTCAAGATTCGGGTCATCTTTGAGGATGAATTTTGCACATTCCTGACATTGCTCAAGGATTTTTGTATCCTCAAGCATATCCGCAATTTTTAGCTGTGGCAAACCGTGTTGTCTTGTGCCGAAGAAGTCGCCAGGGCCTCTTGTTTTTAGGTCATAGTCAGCAATTTTGAAGCCGTCATTTGTTGATTTAAGCAATTTTAAGCGTTCAAGAGATGACTCCGATTTGTTATCGGACACCAAAATGCAAAAGCTCTTGTCCTTGCCTCTGCCAACTCTGCCACGAAGCTGATGAAGCTGTGACAATCCAAAACGGTCAGCATTTTCTATGAGCATAACGGTTGCGTTAGGCACATCAACACCAACTTCAACAACCGTGGTGGAAACAAGAATTTGAACATTGCCTTTTGCAAATTCCTGCATAACTTTGTCCTTTTCCTTTGGCTTCATTTTGCCGTGGAGAAGTCCGAGATTATACCCTTGAAAAACCTCGGTAGACAGCTTGTCGGCATATTCTTTTGCCGAAAGCAAATCGCTGTCGTTATCGTCAACAAGTGAGCAAACAATATACGCCTGATTGCCGTTGTCAACTGCATTTTTGATGAATTTGTATATGCGTTGATGGTAGGCGCTTGTCACCAAATCGGTGCGGATTTCCTGCCTGCCGGGTGGCAATTCGTCAAGCACGCTGATGTTCAAATCGCCATAAATAATCAGTCCCATTGTGCGTGGAATAGGGGTTGCGGACATAACGAGCAGATGCGGATTGTTGCCTTTCATTGCAAGGCTGGAGCGTTGCTCAACACCAAATCGGTGCTGTTCGTCCGTGCACACCAAGCCCAAATTTTTGAATTCAACATCATTTTGAATAAGTGCGTGAGTGCCGATAATCAAATCAATTTCGCCGTCATAAAGTGCGAGCTTGATTTTCTTTTTTTCTGTTGCCTTTGTTGAGCCTGTGAGCAGTGAGATTTTTACATCCGTGCCGTCAAACAGCTTGCAAAAACTTTCGTAGTGCTGGGTTGCAAGAATTTCGGTAGGTGCCATCATTGCGGTTTGGTAGCCGTTTTTTATGACAGTGTACATAACCGCACCGGCAACGGCAGTTTTGCCTGAGCCGACATCTCCCTGAACAAGCCTGTTCATCTGCCTGTCACCGTTTAGGTCGGCAATGCAGTCGGCAACCGCTTTTTTCTGTGCGTTTGTAGGATTGAACGGCAGAAGCGAATAAAATTCTTCGCTGAAATCAAGAGGCATTTTCAACAAATTCTTTGTTGCTCTCTTGCTTTTTAGTTTCATCAAGCCAAGCTGGAGGGTTAACAGTTCCTCAAAAATCAGCCTGCGTCTTGCAATTTCGATATTCTCCTCTTTGTCGGGGAAATGAATTTGCCTGATTGCAAAATTGAGCGAACAAAGATTGTATTCGGTCAGCAGATATTCGGGCAGAGTATCGGGAATTGCTCCAACTTTGTCAAGTCCTGCCCTAACCACCTTTTCGATAATTTTTGACGAAAGGTTGGTGGTTGCGGGATAAATCGGCTCAATACCTGTCGCTTTTTCTGCTTTTTCGATTTGAGGCGAACTCATAGACGCTTCGGTGAAGTTCCTGTCAACCTTGCCGTAAAGAATGTAGTCGTCAAAAGTTCGCAATGCTTTTGCAAGATAGGCGTTGTTAAAAATCGTCACATGGATAACGGTTTCGCCGTCTGTAAAATTGCATTTGTAGAGAGTAAGCCCTTTTCTGATTTTTGCCTCTTTCACAGGGGTAATCATAGTTGCTTTGATGAAAGCAGGCTCGCCTGATTTAACCTCTTTGACCGTGAGCGTTTTGCTCCAGTCAATGTATTTTCGTGGATAATAATTAATCAGGTCTTGTAAAGTGTAAACGCCCAACTTATTGAAAAGTTGGGCTCTTTTATCTCCTACACCTTTTATGAATTGAATGCTGTAATCCATAATTGATTGACCTTTAGGCGAACACAGTTCGCCCCTACGATTGATTTTATTATTCCACAGAGATAAGGTAGTAGTATACAGGCTGACCGCCGTTTACCATGCTTACCTCAATGTTGCTTCCGTATTTTTCGGTGAGCTTTTCTTCTATCTTTTGTGCGTCCTCTTCGGTTGCGTCCTCACCGTAAATGATTGTCACAAGTGCGTTTTCGTCAGGATTGAACAATTCGTCTGTTGCAGAAAAAGCAACTTCTTCTCTGTCCTCACCAATGAACTTAATTGTGCCGTTGCAAAGTCCCATAATCTGACCTTCCTTGATTGGCTTGCCGTCAACCTCGCTGTCACGAGCCGCAAAGGTAACCGATGCGGTTTGAACATTGCCTGCTGCCTGCATCATTGTGTCAATATTTTCTTCCTTGTCTGCTGTTTCGTCAAAGGCAAGCATAGCTGAAATACCTTGAGGCACTGTCTTGGTTTCAAGCACAATAACCTCTCTGTCGTTCACGCTGTTCTTTGCCATTTGCGCCGCCATAATGATGTTTTTATTGTTTGGCAAAACATACACGATTTTTGCCGGCACTTTCATAACAGCTTTTATGATGTCGTCGGTTGACGGGTTCATTGTTTGACCGCCGCTGACAACAATATCTGCACCGAGGTCGGAGAAAAGCTCCGTAAGTCCCTCGCCTGCACAAACGGATACAAAGCCGTAGTCATTTTCAGGCTCTGCAATTTCGTTTTCACTGCTTTCGTTTTGCTCCTCCTGTTTTGGAGCTACAAGATTTTGAATGTTTATGTCAAAAAGTTGACCGTATTTTGTGGCAGTTTGCACAATTGTGGCAAGCTGTTCACTTGTAACCTTAACTGCGATTTTGCCGTTTTCTTCGTGAACCTCAACATCACTGCCGATTGCTTCAAGATATGCACGGAGTTTGATTGAATCGCTCTCTTTTGCGCCGTGTTCCTTTTGGATAACAAATTCGCATTGGTATCCGCTTTGTGCTTCGCTGTTTGCAGATGATTTTTCGTCTGCGATTGCTTCCTCACCGATAGGGCGAATAATCACATTGTTGATGAACACGGATTTCATACCCTCAAGGATGAGCAAGAAGCCCTGACCGCCTGCGTCAACAACTCCAGCCTGCTTGAGAACAGGGAGCATTTCAGGTGTTTTTGCAAGCGCCTCCTTGGCTGCTTCAAGACCTGCCAAGAAAACATCAATCGGTTCTTGCGTACTTGGTGCAATTTCTTCTGTTGCCTCTGCAGCACATCTCACTACTGTGAGAATTGTGCCCTCGGTAGGCTTCATTACTGCTTTGTACGCCGCATCGCTTCCCATACGGAATGCGTGTGCAATATCATTGCCGTCTGCCTTTTCAAGACCTTTGAATGCCTTTGAAAAGCCACGGAATATAAGTGAAAGAATAACGCCCGAGTTTCCTCTTGCGCCACGAAGAAGGGCTGAAGCCACTCTTTTTGCAACATCACCGAGGTCGCTGTCGTCCTCCATATTTTTTATATCGTCCGATGCCGATGCAATTGTCATCGACATATTTGTGCCTGTATCACCGTCAGGTACCGGGAAAATGTTGAGTGCGTCAACTGCCTGTCTGCTGTTTGCTATGTTGTTTGCGGCGGAAATAACACCGTCACGAAACATCTGTCCTGTAATCATGGTTGTCCTCCGAGTTTAGTTAATACTGTCGATACCTTCGACATGAACATTTACTTCGGAAACCTTCAAGTCTGTGGTGCTTTCGATAGTGTAGCGAACTTTGTTTACAATGCTGTCCGCAATGGCATTGATGTTTACACCGTATGACACAGCGATAGAAAGGTCAACCACTAATGCGCCGTTGACGCTCTTGATTGTTACACCCTGATTTGATGTGTCAAGGTCTGCACCGTCAACTCTGCTTTTTATGGCATACTTTATTGTTTGCACAGGGTTTGCATTCACCATTCTTGTAACGCCAAAACAGCTTTGTGCTGCATTGCCGACAAGTCTGGCAAAATAGTTGTTGGTGATTTCTATATATCCGTTAGGATTTTCGTATTTAATCATAGATTTCTCCTTTTCGATTAAGTCGGTGGATATTCGATGAATATATTAATTGTAATACCAATCTTCAATGTTGGCAAAGAAATTGCTGTAATATCCCTGCATATCTCCGTGCATAGCCTTTGAATAGCAGATAACTCCTTTTCTGTACACAATCGGCACAAAAGGAATTTCGTTTGAAAATGAAAGAATGAATTTTCCAAGCTCACCGCCATTGTTGAGATAATCTCTGTACAGTTTTGCGGTTTCGCTCTCGGTGCTCATACCGTAATGAGTTTTGCCCGATTTGTCAAAAAATGACGAAAGCCTCATATCGTTCGGTATTTTTGTTTCGGCAACATAAATGTCATAGTTGCTGTATTTGAGTGCTTGCTTGAAAATCTTTTGACTGTAAACCTTGACAGTCACCTTGAATCCGACAGCTTCCAATTGCTGTGCAACAAGTTTTGCAATTGCAACTCTGCTCTCGTTTTCGTTGACAACAATTTTCAGTGTAAGTTGACTTGGCTTGTATCCGCTTTTTGCGATTGCCTGCTTTGCTGCCGCCGTGTCTGCCGAGTCTGCAAAAATCTTTGTTTCCTGTCCGATTTTTGACATTGGATTGTACAGCGAAGTTGCAGGTCGTGCGTAGCCTTGATAAGCACTTTTTGCAAGTGTGCCACGGTCAACCGCAAGCGAAATTGCACGGCGAATATCTGCATTTGATGTGATGCCCAATGAGTTGCGAAGCCCCAAGAACACCATATTGTTCAGGTTAACCTGCTTTTTGTTGCATTTGAGCCTTGCAACCGTGTCGTTGCTGGCATCACGGTATGCGTAACTGATGTTGCCTATGTTCATAGCGTTGTTGATTGACTCCGCCGACGGAACATTGACAAGCTGAATTTTTGTAAATCTCGGATTGAAATTTTCTTTGTATTCCTTGTTTTGCTCAACATATACCTTGCCGTTTTCTTCAAGGAATTTGTATCGTCCGCTGCCAAGCGGATATTTTGATTTTGACGAATTCTTTGCAACATAAAATGTCAAAAGCTGATGTGCATATGGGTTTGCATATGACAGCTTGAATTTTACCACCGTGTCACTCACAACCGATGCGGAATATATCGGCTTCAGGCTGTTTTTCCACCTCGGTGAAGTTTGAGCCTCGTGGAATGAACTGACAACATTGCTTGCCGTAAGAGGTGACCCGTCCGAAAACTTGAGTCCGCTGACTATGGTGATTGACAGCGTGTGCGAATCCTCATATGTGTATGAACTTGCAATTTCCGGAACTGCCTCAAACGATTCGTCTATTCTGAACAGCGGTTCGTACACAAGGTCGTTCGCTGTTTGATTGTTTAGTGTGTCCGCCTCAAACGGATTGAGCGAATCCGACTGGCTGTAGCTGATTTTGAAATTGTCTGTGTCCTCGGTTACCTTTGCCGTGGTTTGCAAAACAAGTTCGTGCTTTTGCTCCGGCACATTACTTTTACAGCCTGTGAACAAGGCGGTGATTATGGCAATTACACACAGAATTGCCACTGCCTTTTTGGTCATTTTCTGAACCTTTCTATATGAGTGGTTTTGCCGGTTGCTTCGTCTATTTCAATCATAATACCCTCCAAGGTGCACGGACCGTCAGGGTTTGTAAATCTAACCGGCAAATTTGTTTTCATTTTTTGTATCGCAACTTCGGGAGTGACGCCCAAAACGGAATAATACGGACCCGTCATACCAATATCGGTGATGTAGCCCGTGCCGTTTGGCAAAATCTGCTCATCGGCGGTTTGAGTGTGGGTGTGAGTGCCAAAGACAGCGGAAACCTTGCCGTCAAGGTAAAATCCCATACCCTTTTTTTCTCCTGTTGCCTCTGCGTGAAAGTCGATTATGATAATGTTTGCACCGTCATCCTTGACCTTTTTGATTTCGTCATCAATGCTGTCAAACGGATTGATGATGTTGTCAAGATAAACAGCACCTTGCAAATTGATGATTGCCACTCGGTTTTTGCCCTTGTCAAGAATAACCGAGCCGTTGCCCGGTGCAGAGGAATGGTAGTTGCACGGACGGATGATGAACTCATTTTCGTCAAGAAAATCCGCAATTTCGGGTCTGCGAAGCGAATGGTTGCCGAGGGTGATAACATCTGCACCGCTTGTAAAAATATGCTGTGCACTTTTTGGTGTTATGCCGTTGCCGACCGCACTGTTTTCGCCGTTTACAATAACAAAATCTGCCTGATACTCTCTTTTTAGCTTTGGCAAATTGTCACGTAAATAGTCACAGCCTTGACTTGACACAACATCACCGATGGCTAATATTTTCACCTTTTCACCGCCCATTACCGTATAATTGATTTTATTATATATTATATTATTCTAAAAAACAATATATAATTTGTAAATAAATTCGGCTCCCCTTGATTACATAACAAGGAGAGCCGTGATTGTTTATTATTTTATATGTTCGTTGAGGTGCTTCTTGAACGCTTCCAAGGTTTTGTCGGAGATGACATGCTCCATTTTGCAAGCATCCTGTGCAGCCGTTTGTTCGTCAACACCGAGCAAAACGAGTGTTTTGGTGAGGATTGTGTGACGCTCGTAGATTTTCATTGCAAGGTCAGTACCTGCATCCGTAAGTTCAAGATAGCCTTTTTCGTCAACGGTCAAATATCCGTCACGCTTGAGAATGCTCACACCTCTGCTCACGCTTGGCTTTGAAAATCCCATTTCCTCCGCCACATCAATGGAACGAACATTCTGCTGTTTTTGATACAAAACATATATCGTTTCAAGATACATTTCGCCTGATTCGTGCAATTTTTACACCCCTTTTTTTGTGAAAATTACTTGATTTTTTTAACTTCTTCAAATGCCTTGACAATGTCCTCATCCGGAGCTTTTGTGCAAAGTGAAACAATCACATTCACTGCAAGACCTGTAAGGAATGCCGGCAAAAGTTCGTAAATGTTGAAAATCGGTGAAAGTCCTGCAATGACAAATTTCCAAATGAATACCATTGCACCGCCGGCAAAGATACCTGCGATTGCACCGTATTTGTTTGAACGCTTCCAGAAAAGTGAAAGAAGAACAACAGGACCAAACGCAGCGCCGAAACCTGCCCAAGCAAACGAAACAATGCCGAATACAGAGCTGTTTGAATCCCAAGCGATTACAACGCCGATAACGGAAATGATGACAAGAGTAAGTCTTGCAACAACCATTTTTGCGGTTTCGGAAAGGTCAAGTTTGAAAAGACCGCCGAGGAGATTTTCGCTTGCCGATGACGAAGCGGCCAAAAGCTGGCTGTCCGAAGTTGACATTGTTGAAGCAAGGATACCTGCAAGGATAACGCCTGCGATAAGAGCCGGAACAATGCCTTCTTGGCTCAATGCGTTTGAAATTTGGATGATGATTGTTTCGCTGTCCTTGAAGTGCTCGATTGCACCGTTTGCAACCATTCCTCTGCCGACAATGCCGATTGCGATTGCAATAAACATAGAGATTACAACCCAAACGGAAGCAACACGGCGAGAAATCTTGATTTTGTTAGGATTTTCGATAGCCATAAATCTGAGGAGAATGTGAGGCATACCGAAGTAGCCAAGTCCCCAAGCAAGGGTTGAAAAAACGCTGATTGTGCTGAATGCCGTTGAAGTGTTGCCCTCATCGTGGTGCACGGCGAACAGGTCGAGATAGCCGTTGAGTTGATGTGCGTTGTTCATAACAGCGTCAATACCGCCTGCCTTTGAAACACCGAAAATAAGCACGATAACAAGTGCAACCGTCATAATAATTGATTGAATAAGGTCGGTTACGGAAGCAGCATTAAATCCGCCGAGTGATGTGTAGCCTACAATGATGATTGCCGACACAACCATTGCAATGTGGTAGTCAATGCCGAACAATGTGCCAAAGAGTTTGCCGCAAGCGCTGAAGCCCGAAGCTGTGTAAGGAACGAAGAAAATGATGATAATCAACGCTGCAAGAGCCATAAGAATTTTCTTGTCGTCCTTGTATCTCAATGAAAAATAGTCAGGAATTGTGATTGCACCGATGTGTGCGGAATAGTTACGAAGTTTTTTTGCAACGATGAGCCAGTTGAGATAAGTGCCGACTGCAAGACCAATAACAGTCCAGCCAACCTCTGCACAACCCGAAAGATATGCAAGTCCCGGCAAGCCCATAAGCAAGTAACTGCTCATATCCGATGCCTCGGCGCTCATTGCAGTAACGATAGGACCGAGTTTTCTTCCGCCAAGATAAAAGTCGCCTACATTTTTTGTCTTTTTTGCATACACAATGCCTATCAACAGTACGCTTAATAAATATACCACGATAGAAATCATTATACACACTTGTGCTGATGTCATAAATACTGTCCTCCATTTATATGATTTAAAAATATACCCTAAAATTATATCATAAATAGTATAATAATGCAAACATTTTGAACATTGAAAAATCATTTTGTATGTGATATTATCATATTCAGTAAAGATAAATTGTCAAAGAAGGCGTAAAAATGAACAACAATCCAATCGGATTTTTAGATTCGGGAATAGGCGGAGTGACCGTTTTGAGAGAAGCGGTCAAGTTCCTGCCAAACGAAAATTATTTCTTTTTCAGCGACTCGGCACACAATCCGTACGGCGACAAAACAGACGAGGAAATCATTGCAAGATGTGACGAAATCGTGAGACTGATGCTCCAAAAAAATTGCAAGGCGGTTGTCCTTGCGTGCAACACCGCTTCGGCAAAGGCGGGGAGTTTTTTGAGAGAAAAATACAGCCTGCCGATTATTGCAATTGAGCCTGCCTACAAAATGGTGCACGACATCAATCCCGACGGTGCAACCCTTGTTATGGCAACAAAGGGCACTATCGAAAGTGAAAAATTCCACAGACTTTTTTATAAATATTACAATGAGAATACTGCGCTTATGCCGTGTGTAGGTCTTGCGGATATTATCGAACAGGGCGACAAGGAAAAAATCAAAGCATATCTGAAAGAAGCACTCTCGGACTATGTCGGACTGATTGACAATGTGGTGCTCGGTTGCACCCATTATCCGCTGATAAAAGATGAAATCAGCGCTGTTTTGGGTGATGTGAAATTCTTTGACGGCTCTGTGGGAGTGTCGAAGCAACTAAAAAGAGTGCTTGCAAAAGACGACCTTTTGTCATCATCGCAAGCACCCGCAAGCATTGAATTTTTTGACAGTTCAACGGACGAAGCCACCCGAATTGCCAAGCAAAAAAGATTCTTTGAATTTTTAAAATAAATTATTGCTTTATTTTTACCGTAGGGGCGAACTGTGTTCGCCTCTTTTTTATGAGGAACTTTAATTATATAAACGAATGTTCAATCACCATCACGAGTTCGAGTGACGGGTCTTTTTCTTTAAAGCGTTTTGTGAGGTCGGCGCTGATTTTTGCCTTTTCGCTGTCGTCACAAAACGGAATAATCAAATCAAAAATAAGGTTTGTGTGCGTTTCGCCCTTTACAACTCTGAAATCGTGGAAGGTGAAATCGCTGTCGTAATCTTCAATAATCTCTTTTGCAAGAGCCTTGTAGCGGTCAACCTCTTTGTCGTCAACAACAATCGGGTCCATATGTATGCACATAATTATGCCTAGTTCCTTGTTGATTTTTGATTCAACATTGTCGATTATATCGTGGAGCTTCATCACATCAATGTTTGACGGCACTTCTGCGTGAGCACTTGCAATAATTCTGCCCGGTCCGTAGTCGTGAACAATCAAATCGTGCACTCCGAGGATGTATTCGGGTTCAAGCATAATGCGCTCGATATTGTCAACAAGTTCTTTTTTTGGCGGTTGACCGAGAAGCGGAGAAATAATTTCTTTTGCAATGTCGATACCGCCCAAAAGGATGATGACCGCAACGCACAAACCGATTGCACCGTCTATCCACGCAATCTTGAAAATGTGTGTTATGCAAAGTGCAAGGATGGTTGCACCGGTTGAAATACAGTCGTTGAGGCTGTCTTGACGAACTGCCTTTAGGTTGATGTTGTCGGTGTGCTTGTAAAGTCGGTTGTTGAAATATGCCATCCACAACTTAACAAGGATTGACGCACCGAGAATAATAATGTATACAAAGCTGAAATTCAGTTCTTCGGGATGAATTATTTTTTGTACGGAACTTTTTGCAAGTTCAAATCCCATAATGAGAATAAGTGCAGACACGGCAAGAGCCGAGATATATTCCATTCTGCCGTGACCAAAAGGATGTTCCTTGTCCACAGGTTTTTTTGAAAGCCTTGCACCAACGATTGTGACGCCGTTTGAAGCAACATCCGAAAGGTTGTTGAGAGCGTCAGCAGTGATTGAGATAGAGCCTGACAACTTGCCGACTGCAAATTTGAAAACCGCAAGCAAAATGTTGCAAATAATGCCCGCTCCGCCACTCATAACCGCAAAGGTTTCTCTGTCAAATTTTTTCTTTTCACCGAGATTAATTAAAAATCGAGTCAACATATTCACCTCGTTAGATAATATTTTTTTATTATACCAATTATTACAGGCATTTTCAACAAATATATACAATGTTGGCACACATTTAGGCGGTCAAAAGTGAACTTATTATAAAATAACTATTAATAATTGCTAAAAAGGTAGATTTTTATTTGTTAATTAGTTATAATACCGATACATCGAAAGATTAAGGAGATATGCTATGAACACACCAAAAGCACCATGGCTCAAATATTTCGGAGATATGCCGGCTCATCTTGATTATCCGACAGGCTCAATGTATGAAGCAGTAAAAGAGTCTGCCAAAACAAAAAAGAAGATGAACAGCGTTGCGTATGAGTTCCAAGGCAAAAAGACCAACTACAAGCAATTTTTTAACAAGATTGAAACTCTCGGCAAGGCTTACAAAAGCATCGGTATCAACGAGGGCGATATGGTGACAGTTTGTATGCCGAACACTCCGCAGGGCGTTGACACATTCTACGCTCTTAACCGAATCGGTGCTGTTCCGGCAATGATTCACCCACTTTCAGCAGTAGGCGAAATCGCATTTTACATCAACAAAACTCAAAGCAAGGCTGTTTTGGTTCTTGATTTGTTTTACGAAAAAGTGCTTGAAGCACTCAAGCAAGTCAACTATCCTGTTAAGGTGGTTGTTGCTCACATTAAGGACGAACTTCCGTTCCCGCTCAATATGCTTTATCCGCTTACAGTAAAGGATAAGCCTGCTCCGCTTCCAAAGGACAACAAGGATGTAATCGACTGGCCTGATTTCATTTCAGGTGGCAAAAAGGTTACTCTTACAAACGAACTCCCAAAGGCAGAGGACACAGCCGTTATTCTTTTCTCGGGTGGCACAACAGGCACATCAAAGGGTATTCAGCTCACAAATATGAATATGAACGCACTCGCAGCACAGGTTGCGGCAAACGCAGGCTTCACAATGGAGGGACTTCGTATGTTCTCCGTTATGCCTTTGTTCCACGGCTTCGGCTTGGGTGTCGGCATCCACACTGCACTTATGGCAAGCGGAACATGTATCATCATTCCGCAGTTCACAATCAAGACCTACGCACGAGATGTTAAGAAGTATAAGCCGAATGTTATCGTTGGTGTTCCGACACTTTACGAGGCACTTCTTCGCAGTGATGGATTCAATTACGACCTTTCATTCCTCCGTGGTATGTTCTGCGGCGGCGACTCACTTTCTGTTGAGCTTAAGAAAAAGGTTGACAAGTTCCTCAAGGAGCACAACGCAACAATTCAGGTCAGAGAGGGTTATGGCACAACAGAATGCGTAACAGCTTCTTGCCTTACTCCGTATGATATGTACCGTGAGGGCAGTATCGGTATTCCTCTTTCCGATACATATTATACTATCGTAAATCCAAACAACGACACCGAAGTTCCATACGGCGAAGAGGGCGAAATCTGTATTTGCGGTCCGACAGTTATGAAGGGTTATCTCAACAACGCAGAGGAAACCGCTTCAACTCTCCGCAGACACGCAGACGGTAACTTGTGGCTCCACACAGGTGACCTCGGCTATATGGATGAGGATGGATTTGTATATTACAAGCAGAGAATGAAGCGACTCATCATCGTTTCGGGCATCAATGTTTATCCGTCACAGGTTGAAAATGCAATTGATGCACATCCCGATGTTCTTCTTTCTTGTGCTGTCGGTATTCCTGACCCATACAAAATGCATGTTGTAAAGGCATTTGTTGTTCTCCGTCAGGGTGTTGAACCATCAGATAAGATTAAGAAAGAAATCATCGAAAACTGCAAAAAGAATGTTTCTCGCTATGGTGTTCCGAGAGAAATCGAGTTCCGCACCGAACTTCCGAAAACTTTGGTCGGCAAGGTTGCATATCGTGTTCTTGAGGAAGAAGAAGCCGCAAAGTACGAAAAAAAGAAAAAAGCAGAAGCTGAAGAAAACAAGCAATAAATTTATTAAGACTTCCCATACACAAGGGAAGTCTCAGCGTGGCGAAAAAGTATTTTTGACACGCTGTAGGCTGTTGAGAAAGGTTCTGAAATTCGTTTTCTTGCGAACTTTGCTGTACGATGGTACCGCTTGTGAGCAAAAAACGGAAAACGCCAAAAGTGCCACAAATTCGATGTTTGTGGCACTTTTACAATCCCTCCGAGTGCGATAAATCGCACCCATCTCCATTTACACAACAGAGGCATTAAGCGGTTAGTTTGTTCTATCGGCGTGGTTCAGGGGCTTTATCGACAGTCTAAAGACTTCCCATACACAAGGGAAGTCTTTAGTATTTTGCACAAAAATCAATAGACAAATATAGAAATAACGATAATTGCTTTTTGTATGGTTATATGATAATGTATAATTAAACAGAATATAAAAATAAAAAGGAGGTCCTATATGAAATACGAAATCAAGGGCGGTAATTTTCCTGCTGTAGTTTGCCAGCTCGATTCGGGCGAAACAATGATAACCGAAAGTGGGGCAATGAGCTGGATGTCGCCAAATATGAAAATGGATACCGTTGGTGGCGGACTTGGTAAAGTTTTTGGCAGAATGTTCTCGGGCGAAAGACTGTTCCAAAACAAGTACACGGCTGTTGGCGGCTGCGGAGAAATTGCATTTGCAAGTAGCTTCCCGGGCGATATTGTGGCGTTGGAAATTTCGCCAAGCAACGAATATGTTGTGCAAAAAACTGCGTTTCTTTCTTCAACAGACGGAGTTGATTTGTCAATTTTCTTCCAAAAGAAATTAAGTTCAGGATTCTTTGGCGGAGAAGGATTCATTATGCAAAAACTCTCGGGCAACGGCATTGCATTTATTGAGATTGACGGCTCGGCTATTGAATATGAACTTGCACCGGGTCAGCAGATTATTGTTGACACAGGTCATGTGGTGATGATGTCAAGCTCGTGCACAATGGAAATTCAGACCATCAAGGGCGCAAAGAATATTATTTTTGGCGGAGAGGGATTGTTCAACACAGTTGTGACAGGTCCGGGCAAAGTTATTCTTCAAACAATGCCGACCATCAAACTCGCAGAGGCTCTTATTCCGTATCTTCCGACCCAATCATCATCAAACTGATTCATAAAAATTCAGGCTATGACGCAGAACAAATCGTTTTGCACCATAGCCTTTTTTGTTACCCAAACACAACATCCAAAATCATCATCACGCAAAAGCCGATTGCAAAGGAGAAGGTTGAAAGATTGTTGTGCGTGCCGAGGCTTGCTTCGGGGATGAGTTCATCCACCACAACATAAATCATTGCGCCTGCCGCAAAAGCCAAAAGATATGGCATTGCAGGCGAGATTATGCTGAACATCAAAAGGGTCAGCACCGCAAAAATCGGCTCGACAGCACCGCTCAAAGTTCCAATCAAAAAGGCTTTCCCTCTGCTTTTGCCCTGTGCAAGTTCCGGCAAGCTGACTATTGCGCCCTCGGGAAAATTTTGAATTGCTATGCCGATTGACAAAGCCATTGCATCTGCCAAAGTCACATTACATTCGGGCGACAACATGCCTGCAAAAACTATGCCGACCGCCATTCCCTCCGGAATATTATGCACGGTTACGGCAAGGACTAATTTTGCCGTTTTGGACAGATTAAGCCTCGGCAAAACAGCATCAACCGCAGGCAAAAGACCCACTCCAAACATAAGTCCAATCGTTGCAGGCAAAAACGACAGTTTGCCCAAATTTTCACTCTGTTCTATGGCAGGGATGAGCAATGACCACACGGAAGCCGCCACCATAACTCCTGCCGAAAATCCCAAAAGCGGTTTTTGGAGCGACGGCTTCATTTGTTGCCTGAACAAAAGCACACACGCCGCACCAAGCGTTGTTCCCAAAAACGGGATAAGTATTCCTAAAAATGTCATAGTATCACCTATTTATACTATGAACAGCCCCAAATTAAGTGAAAAGACCTCCGCTCATTTTGAACGGAAGTCTCAGACTGTAAAAAACCCTGTTTCGGCGAAAGCCGAAGCAGGATTTTGTAATATAATGTGAAAATGTTGAGTAAATATGCGGGAATATGGTTATCATTTGACTTCCATATTGCCAGCTTTTTTAAATTCATGCAGGCAAATTTAAGTCTAACCCATTTTGTAACTTAAGACAAGCCTCGATACGGAGTATATCGCATTGCATGTTTTTCTTTTGCGTCTGCAAATACTCGTTCAATTTTCTCTTTTCTCAGTCGATACAATTCTATGTATTTGTCTGTATGCCTGATATCTTCGCACTTGTCTATATAATCTGCCCACAGGTGTCTTGTTGCAACCTTAGTCATATTTTTTTGAATTAGTGCATTTATCTCTGTATTTGCAATTCTTGCAAATGTTTGGGTCACTTTTGTATTCTCTGTATCCGTCTCTGTTTGTTGTGTTGTATTTAAGCGGTGCGTTGTTTGGGAAAATATAGCAATCGAAATATTTGTCATATACATATTCGTATGACTTGAAAAAGCCTTGCTTTGACATTGGTCTTTTGTATACTGTTGATGATATTCTTCCGTCATCAAATATTTTCTTTGCTATATGTAGTGTTTTGTATGCGCTGTCTGCTACAATTGTTTCTACTTTGGGGAAATCTTCAACTAATTTATCATATACTTTGTCAAATGCTACACTGTCGTGTACATTGCCGGGAGTTACTTCTGTTTCTAATACAAAGCCGTGTTTATCACATGCTGTATGCGCTTCGTATGCAAATTGTCTTTTATGCTCTCCTTTCGTATTTATGATAAAAATAATTTTAATTGCAATATAATTAAATCTATCATCATACGATTTTGATGCGCTTTTTGTTTGGATTAATCCAAATGCTTTTTGAGGAAGGTTTCGACTGTGTTCCAATAAAGTTCGGGGGCAACGGATGACGAAAGTGCGTGGCCTGCGCCTTGAATTGTCAGGATTTCTTTTTCGCAATTCGCTGCCGAATACAGTTCGTTCAACATTCCGTATGGCACAAGTTCATCCTTTGAACCATGGATGAACAAGGTTGGAATGTGGCTCTTTTTGACCTGTTCAACTGCACTTGCCTGCTTAAAATCATAGCCGTCACGAACCTTTGAAATTGCAGAACTTGCGTTGAGAACAGGAAACCACGGAATGTGCAAAACATCCGCTTCTTGCCTGAATTCGTCCCATTCAGATGTGTAGCCACAGTCTGCTATTATTGCCTTGACATTTTTCGGCAATTCTTCGCCCGATGCCATAAGCACCGTTGATGCACCCATAGATACGCCGTGGAAGATGATTTGTGCGTCAGGTTCTAATGAAATGATGTACTTTACCCATTCGATAACATCAAATCGTTCCACCCATCCCATTCCGATTTTTGTTCCCTCGCTGTCGCCGTGTGCTCGTGCATCAACTGACAAAACATTATAGCCGAGCGAGTAAAATTTGTTGACAAAGCCTGCCATATGCTTTGCCTTGCTTGTGTATCCGTGGCAGACAAGGGCATATTTTGTGCCGGAATTTTTGAATAATTTGCCGTGCAAACGAAGTGAATCGGACATAATGTAAACATCTTCACCGTTTTCGCTATACCATTTTTTCATCTCTGGAGTGCCGGTCAGTCCGCTGTATTTTGCGCTTGCGTCTTCTTCACTGCCGTTAGTGTTTGTGGCTTTTTGAACAAGGTTGTTGAGCTTGCTCATATGTATCGGTGATTTTGTGTTTATTGAGAAATCATAAAACACTTCTGCCAATATTGCAGTCAAAGCCGTCAGCCCGCAAATTGCGCCAAAAATTGCGCCCACACCCTTTTTGTTCATAAAAATCCCTCCTGCCTTTTTTTAATTATATCATAACCGCAAAAGCCGTTGCAAGTTTCTTCGAATTATTTTATTATTACAAAAACGAGATTTTAGCTAAAAATATAACAGGGTGTTATATGCGATTTAACAATTTGTTTTATTTTTGTTCATTGTTAGTAGATTTTTTTGCGATATTATTAGATTTGGGATACAACATCAAATTTTTGGATTTTGTTTAGGTTAGAGAGTTTCAAATAAAATCTCGAGAGCTTATTGGATATACTTGATATAAAATCGAAACAGAGCAATGAAAGGAAAATAAAATGACCGATTTAGAAAATTATATGAAGCAACAGTCTGTTCTCTGTGAGCAAAACGACAGCATTAGCAAAAATTTATATGCAGAATACGGCGTTAAGCGTGGACTGCGTGACGAAAACGGACAAGGCGTTTTGACCGGACTTACAAATATTTCAAACATCAAGGCTTTTGACTATCACGATGGGGAAAAATGCCCGTGTGACGGCGTGTTGTCTTATCGTGGATACAACATTGAAGATTTGGTTGCAGGAAGTAAGGGCAAACGATTTGTTTTTGAGGAAGGCGCATATCTTCTTTTATTCGGCGAGTTACCGACCGAAGCACAGCTAAAGGAATTTCAGGACCATTTGTCCGAGTGTATGGAGCTTCCAACCTACTTTGTAAGAGATGTTATTATGGATTCGCCGACATCGGATATTATGGGCTCAATGACAAGAAGTATCCTCACATTAGGCTCTTATGACAAGCAAAAAGAACTGCTTGAAATTCCAAATGTTTTGAAGCAAAGTATGCAGTTGATTGCAACATTTCCTATGCTTGCCGTTTACGCATACCACGCATATAATCACTACGAAAAGAACGAAAGTATGTACATCCACAGACCTGAAAAGAACCTGTCGTTGGCAGAGAACTTTTTGCGTATGTTAAGACCCGATTTGCAGTTTACAGAGCTTGAAGCAAGAGTTTTAGATGTTGCATTGCTGTTGCATATGGAGCACGGCGGAGGTAACAATTCAACTTTCACAACAAGAGTTGTAACATCATCGGGGTCGGATACATATTCTGTAATTTCTGCCGCTATGTCATCATTGAAGGGCAAAAAGCACGGCGGTGCAAACCTTATGGTAATGAATATGATGGACGACATCAGAGCACATGTCAATGATTACGCAGACGAGGAAGAAATCGCAGCATATTTGAGCAAAATTCTCAACAAGGAAGCGCTCGACAAAAAGGGACTTATCTACGGAATGGGTCACGCTGTTTATTCAATTTCCGACCCGAGAGAAAGGGTATTCAAGGGATTTGTTGAACAGCTTGCAAACGAAAAAGGCCGTGGCGATGATATGCTTCTTTACAACAATGTTGAAAAGATTGCACCGATTTTGATTGCCGAACAACGCAAAATATTTAAGGGTGTCAGCCCTAACATCGACTTTTACAGCGGTTTTGTTTATGATATGCTCAACATTCCGAGAGAACTGTACACTCCGCTTTTTGCAATTGCAAGAATTGTCGGTTGGAGCACTCACCGTTTGGAAGAATTGATAACCACAGACAAAATCATCCGTCCTGCCTACAAGAGCTTGATGGAGCCAAAGGATTATATCGCAAGAGAGGAACGATAATATGGGAATTACTAATAATGCGGAAGAATTTTTACTCAGGATACTCAATTTTGAGATTGTGTTTGAGTTTGCGGAAAAAACAGACTATTTGTTTCTCTACAAAATAAAGGAGTGCATCAAACAATCGGAATGTCCGGAGGGTGCATATCTTTCCGATGTGGCAAATTATATGAATTTGTCCATGCCTGCAACATCAAAAATGATAACCAACCTTGAAAGAAAAGGCTACATCATTTGGAAGCTGGACGAGAAAAAAGAGCAAACCTACATTGTTTTGACAAGCAAAGCAATTGAATTGACAAATTGCGAGAAAAATAAAATCATTTCTATTTATGACAAGGTGGTGTCCGAAATCGACCCTGACGATTTGGAAACCACACGAAACACGCTTGAAAAAATCAGGCAGGTTATGGAAGAAACGAAATAATAAAAATGCTGTAAGTATTAAACTTACAGCATTTATTTTTAGTTATACGACATTTAAAGATTAGGCATATTTTTTCTGTTCAAACAGCTTTTTCAAGCCGAAACCCACAAAAGCTGTCAACGGCAAAAGTATTGTTACAATGAACTTTCCAAAATTGATGTTGTCAAAGATTGCCAGCATATAATTGCCGTAGCTTACAAAAGTAGGCACATACGGAGTTTTGCTTGCCTCAAACAAAATTATTGCACCGCAAATGACAAATTGCAATTCAACAATAATCATTCCTATATAAACATCTTTCAGTTTGTTGCACAAGCCCAAAATTATGTTGAAAATCACAAATGCGCTCCACATAATTATGCAAAGGGTTTTGTAGCTGAAATAATCAAAAATTCCTATGTTGAAGTACAGCATAACGCTTACCCAATAAATGATAATCGGCTTCAAATTATTAAACACGGTTTTGACTGTTTTGTTTTCGCTAAAACTGTTTGATTTGTCGCCCTCCTCAACACCTGCTGATTTTTTAATTCCAAAAATAATTACAGGTATCAACGGCATAAGCATTGTCGCCAATAATTCCCAAACATTCGGTTTTTTAAAGCTCACCATAAAGAGATTGCCAAAACTTGCTATGTTTTGCACTATGGTAGGCTCTTGCGGAGATTTTCCGGATTCAAACAAAACAATCACACCGCAAATCAAAAACTGAACTTCGAGTATTATCGTTCCGATAAACATATCTTTTGGCTTGTTGAGCACACCTATAACCATATTCAAAATTAAAAAGATAATCCAAAAGGTGGCAACACAAGCCTCAAAACTCATAAAATCAAGAAATAGGATGGATACATATATAAAAAGACTAGCCCAATAAATAATAATTGGCTTTAGGTTATTAAATACAGTTTTCATAAAATCGCCTCCTTTGTTATTCGATAAAACAAACATGTTTGTGTTTTCAATTAAATTATATCATATGCAAAAATCGAAAATCAAGGTACTTCTTCGCCGTACTAAAAAAGGATTTGTTTCAGCGTTTTAGTTTCGCTTATTTCTGCAAATTGCGGTGTCGGAATAAGTTTTAACATAATGTATATCCTTTTATTTATTGGAGTTTATTTTACAATTATTTTCAATTTTTGGCAACTGACAAACTCCCATTGATTGTTGCAGAATTATGTGCTATATTTGTTATGTAGAGCATAAAATTTTGATGTTGCTCAATGAATGATTTTTATTTATAGGAGGAAAAATTATGTACATTGCGTCAAAGGAAAGATATTCGGCTATGGAATATAATCGTTGCGGAAGAAGTGGCTTGATGCTTCCGAAAGTGTCGCTTGGATTGTGGCATAATTTTGGTGACACGGCTAATTTTGAAAATATGAAGTCGCTGTGTTTCACGGCTTTTGACAACGGAATCACTCATTTTGATTTAGCAAACAACTACGGTCCACAGCCGGGAAGTGCAGAAAAGAACTTCGGCAGAATTATGAAAGAAGACCTGCGCCCTTATCGTGACGAAATGATAATTTCAACAAAGGCGGGCTATCTTATGTGGGACGGTCCTTACGGTGACTGGGGCAGTCGCAAGTATCTCCTTGCAAGCCTTGACCAAAGTTTACAGCGTATGGGACTTGATTATGTTGACATTTTCTATCATCACAGAATGGACCCCGACACACCGCTTGAGGAAACTATGGGTGCGCTTGCAACAGCAGTCAACAGCGGTAAAGCGCTTTATGTCGGACTTTCAAACTATGACGGAAAGACGCTGAAAAAGGCAACTTCGATTTTGAAAGATTTGAATTGCCCGTTTGTAATCAATCAAAACCGCTATTCGATTTTTGACAGAACGGTAGAAAACAACGGCTTAAAAGAAGCAGTTAGCAAGCTACACAAAGGCTTGATTACATTCAGTCCGCTTGCACAAGGTCAGCTCACCGACCGTTATTTGAACGGAATTCCGGAGGACAGCCGAATCAGAACAGACGGCAGATACCTCAAGGAGAGCACTCTTGACGAGCACAGAATGGAACAAATTCGTCAACTCAACGATTTGGCAAAACAGCGTGGCGAAAAACTTGCCGATATGGCACTCGCTTGGTTGCTCCAAAAAGACGAAGTCACCGGCGTTTTAATCGGCGCATCAAAGCCACAACAAATCCTCGACAACATCAAGGCAACTGATTCCGCACCGTTCACCAAGGAAGAATTGCAACTCATCGACAACATTTCATTAGGTTGATATAAAATAGTCAAAACCCCTAAAGGGAAACTGAAAACTTTGCCGACTGCATTGTTTTTCAGACTATCCCTCAAGGGGTTATTTTTGTTCATTTCACTTTCTTTACTAATCGCTTTATTGCCATTTCATTTTTTCCACCTCTGTTTTATCATTTTTTGCCTCATTGAACAACAAAAAGGCTCGATTTTTCGAGCCTTTTTCGACAATATAGATTATTGTTACAAACTATATATTTCCTATTTGTCCATATGGTATCAAAAGAAAATCATTCGTGTTTTGCGGCGAATTCTTTTAAAAATTTCATTGCAATGACATCATGCTTTTTCGAAAACATATGCTCTCCGCCATCTATAAAATGAAGTTGCACCCGTTTGGACTCTTGCATTCCGCTCGGCATCGTACTTTTATATGCTTCTGCCGCACGGTTGGCATAAGAAACATCTACGATTTTATCCTTTGTACCATGCACGATGCACACCC
>ERZ1026862.619-NODE-619-length-23368-cov-15.823017_pt1 | contig 23368 bp, 23 predicted proteins | sample MGYA00380161_ERZ1026862 | MGnify/ENA primary metagenome ERZ1026862 (study PRJEB33269, sample SAMEA4719797) | human gut metagenome | biome: human-associated habitat; feature: organic feature; material: feces | place: Cameroon | collected 2013-10 ... | reverse complement strand
TAATCACATGGCTCTTGTATGCAAATCACATTGTCACCTCGCTTTTCCAAAGTCTATTTATATGTATATATCTATGTCTGTAAAGAGGCAAAAGCAACCAAGAATCTATCAGAAATAATATTCATATTCCTGACAATATGAGTCATCCCTGCATAGTACACCATAAAAGAGTGAGCAAGTTACATATCTGATACTAAAAAGTAATGAGAGTGTTAAAAGTGGGGCTGATAGAGAAGAAAAAACGAATTTTGTATCGCTATTTGGAAACAAACCATTATCTTTATACTATAATTCAAAACAAAATGGGCATCAACAAGCTAAAAGTGGAATAGCATTATGGCACAGATAAAACAGATGAAATTGATACCAGCAGACAATATGAAAGATAAACTTTGGGGTAAAAGAGGAGAAATATTGGCTCACTAAACCGACAGACTTATTAGTAGCTCTCACAATACAGATTTGCTTTAACTTCTAGCGACCAACGGGAGCGATAACTTCTTTTAATTCTATAACTTCGGAACTTGCGAAAGTTCAACAACATTATATAAAGAAAATGGCATGTTTTTTTAATTCATGCCATTTTTTTATCCCAAATCCTTTAAGCCCAATCAGTCATTAGAACGTTACACCACATTATACATAGTTATTTCATGCGCTTTTGCTATGTCACGAACGTGATATATAGTTATGTTTTGTGTCTTGAAATAACCGTATCATGCCATGATATAACCATATTGTGCCTTGATACGATCATATCATGCCTTGATATGACGTATTTTCACACACGCCATATTGGAATCCAGTAGACGCTTGTGCTTTCCATTGATACCTCCTCAACATGGTGGTAAAGCATCAAATCACGCATTTCTTCCAACTGATAAGTTAAAACTCCGAAAACTTTTTCAATAAGTTCTCCAAACTCACTCAAAATACAAAGATAAACGCTATCTTTGTGCACGTCAAGACCACATACTGATTTCATAGGCTTGCATATTTGGGGTTAAAATTCTTCCCAAAGATAAATATAATTTGTGACTTAGAGCACGTTGATGCAAGATTTTAGGTATGTCGGTCTTGACATTTTAACTCAAGCAGCGAGCACTCGGAGATATTCATTTCTGTTTTTTATCCCAACTGGCTTATAATTCGGAAATTTTATCTAAATTTGCAAAATAATCCCGAAACAGACATTTCTATATAATGAAGATACTTATTACTGGCGCCAGCGGCTTCATTGGCAGTTTTATAGTCAAAGAAGCCTTAGACAAAGGCATGGACGTATGGGCAGCCATACGCAAGAGTAGTCCGCTTACTTATCTCACCGACAAGAGAATAAACCTTATAGAGCTCGACTTGAGCTCAGAAGCCAAACTGAAGGAACAACTAAAAGATCATGATTTCGACTATGTGGTGCATGCTGCAGGTGTGACGAAATGTATGAACCCCGAAACATTCCGCAAGGTGAACACCCAAGGCACTATGAACCTGGTGAATGCTATCAAGGCTCTTGGAATGCCTATAAAAAAGATGGTTTATCTGAGCTCGCTAAGCATTTTCGGTGCAATAAAAGAGCAGATGCCTTATCAGGAGATTACCGATGGCGACACTCCACAGCCTAATACCGAATATGGCAGAAGCAAGTTGGCTGCAGAACAATTTCTCGATAGTCTAACGGACTTTCCTTGCGTTACACTTCGCCCTACTGGCGTTTATGGACCAAGAGAGAAAGACTATTTCTTGATGGCAAAGAGCATAAAACAGCATATTGACTTTGCTGTGGGCTACAAGCAGCAAGACATCACTTTTGTGTATGTGATGGATGTGGTGCAGGCGGTGTTCTTGGCTTTAGAGAAGGGAGAGAATGGCAGAAAATATTTCCTTTCTGATGGCAACGTGTATCGCTCTGCCGACTTCAGCAACTATATACACGAAGAACTGGGCAAACCATGGTGGCTACGCATTACGGCTCCAATATGGGTGCTAAAGGTAGTGACTACAGTTGCCGAGATGATGGGCAAAGCAACAGGAAAGGTGTCGGCACTAAACCGCGACAAATACAACATACTGAAACAACGCAATTGGCGTTGCGACATTATGCCTGCAATAAAGGAATTAGGCTATAAGCCAGAATACGACCTTAAGCGTGGCACTCACGAAACAATAAAATGGTATAAGGAGAACAACTGGCTATGAAAAAGAAGAATCCTATACTCGAAATATTCAGCATAGAAAAGAAACCTCAACGTGGACTCTTCGCCATAGAATGGGTGGTGGTGGCGTATACTGTGCTCACGCTATTAACGGTGCTCTTTATATCTACCAAGCTTCAGCATCCCGACGCCATGATATGGGGCAGATTGCGAGTGTTGGCTTGCACTCTCGGATTGTGGCTTGTATACAGGCTGTTGCCATGCAGAGCCACAAGGTTGCTTAGAATATTGGTGCAGTTGGCATTGCTGGGATGGTGGTATCCTGATACTTTCGAGATAAACAGAGTGTTCCCTAACCTCGACCATATCTTTGCTTCGGCAGAACAGAGCGTATTTGGCTGTCAGCCTGCCTTATTGTTCCATCAAGCCATGCCGTGGCATTGGTTTAGCGAACTGATGGACCTTGGCTACGCCAGCTATTATCCGCTTATAGCTATGGTGGTGGTGTATTACTTCTTCTGCCGCTATGCTGAGTTTGAGCGAGCATCGTTTATCATCCTTGCCTCGTTCTTCGCCTACTACGTGATTTATATCTATCTGCCCGTTACCGGACCGCAGTATTACTATCAGGCTGTAGGAATGAGCGATATTGCACAGGGAATATTCCCAAACCTTAACGACTATTTCTCCACCCATGCTGAGCGCATGATAAGTCCAGGATGGAAGGACGGATTGTTCTACCACTTTGTAGAGCAAGCCCACGATGCAGGCGAACGTCCAACGGCAGCTTTCCCAAGTTCGCATGTTGGTGTGACAACGATTCTGATGCTATTGGCATGGCACAGCGGCTCAAAGAAATTGCTGCTATTTATGTTGCCATTCTATGTGCTGATGTGCTTTGCCACGGTTTACATCCTTGCCCACTATGCCATCGACGCAATAGCAGGATTGATAACAGGTGTGGCTTTCTATTTCCTGTTTCTATGGCTTTCTAAAGGCATGATAATAGGAAAGAACGCACGATAATTAGTTTATGTGGCGAAAAATAATTAACTTTGCAGCCATAATAAAATATGTATATATAGAAAAGAATGAAAAAATTATATATTGAGACTTACGGATGCCAGATGAATGTTGCCGACTCTGAGTTGGTGGCATCAATAATGAAGATGGCAGGATACGAGGTGTGCGACAACGAAAACGAAGCCGACGCCATATTCCTAAATACTTGCTCTATTCGTGAAAATGCGGAAAACAAGGTGATTAATCGCCTCGACATTCTGCACGCTATGGGCAAGAAGCGCGAAACACCACTCATCATCGGAGTGCTGGGATGTATGGCAGAGCGCGTGAAAGACGACTTGATACAGAACCACCATGCCAACTTGGTATGTGGTCCTGACTCATATCTCAACTTGCCTGATATGATTGCGCAATGCGAAAATGGCACCAACGCTATCGACATCAAGCTATCGTTGACTGAAACCTATCGCGATGTAATACCACAAAGATTGGGCGGCAACCGTGTGAGCGGATTTGTGAGCATCATGCGTGGTTGCAACAACTTCTGCCACTATTGCATCGTGCCTTACACTCGTGGACGTGAGCGTAGCCGCGATGTAGAGAGCATATTGGCTGAGGTACGCGACCTTCACGACCGTGGCTTCAAAGAGGTTACACTATTGGGACAGAACGTTAACTCGTATGGCTTGTTGCCTAATGGTTCACGCCCAGAGAATGGCACCTCGTTTGCCGAACTATTGCGCACAGTAGCCCATGAGGTACCAGATATGCGTGTGCGCTTCACCACCTCAAACCCTGAGGATATGACAGAAGACATTCTTCACGCTATTGCCGAAGAGCCAAACATCTGCAAGCATATCCACTTCCCTGTGCAGAGCGGAAGCGACAAGATATTGAAGCTCATGAACCGCAAATATACACGTCAGGAATATCTCGACCATGTGGAGGCGATAAGAAGAATTATCCCTGGTTGCGGACTCACTACCGACATCTTTGTTGGCTATCACGACGAGACTCCTGAAGACCATCAGCAAACTCTCGACCTTGTACGCGAGGTAGGTTTCGACTCTGCCTTTATGTTTAAATATTCTGAGCGCCCTGGCACCTATGCAGCTAAGCATTTGCCTGACAACGTTTCTGAGGAAACAAAGATAGAGCGACTCAACGAGCTTATACAGCTTCAGACTCAGATGAGCGCTGAGCGCAATAAGCAAGACGAAGGCAAGGAGTTTGAGATATTGATAGAATCGTTTGCTAAGCGCAGCCGTGAGCAGATGATGGGACGCACAGAGCAAAACAAGGCTGTAGTAATAGCTCGCAACAACCATAAGCCTGGCGACAGAGTTAAAGTGCGCATCACAGGCTCTACTTCGGCTACTCTCTTTGGAGAGGAAATTTAATATCAACGCAAAGAGAGAGAATACCAATGAAAGAATTCCTGCAAATACTAAAGCGGTTTGTGCCGCCATACAAGAAATTCCTGACGTTGAGCATCGTCTTCAACATATTGTCGGCAATACTCAACATATTCTCGTTTGCTGCTCTGATACCAATATTGCAAATCTTGTTTCAGGTAGATGGCGGCATTCGTGCCAACGACTTGATGACTTGGGACGGCACATGGGGAACAGCAAAAGAGGTGGCTACAAACAACCTGTATTTCTACATACAGAACTTCATAATCGAGTATAGTGCTTCGACAGCGCTGCTGGTGATAGGATTATTCCTCGCCTTCATGACTTTCCTGAAGACGGGAGCCTACTTCCTTTCGTCAGCCACTATCATTCCTATTCGTACTGGTATTGTGCGCGACATTCGCAATCAGCTTTACCAGAAGATAAACTCGCTGTCGTTGGGATTCTTTAGCGAAGAGCGCAAGGGCGACATCTTAGCTCGTATGAGTGGTGATGTGCAGGAGGTTGAAAACAGCATCATGTCGTCGCTCGACATGCTGTTTAAGAACCCTATTCTTATAATCTCTTATTTCGCAGCTCTTGTGGTTATCAGCTGGCAGCTCACATTGTTTACCATAGTATTTGTGCCATGCTTCGGATGGTTTATGGGCGTAGTGGGCAGAAAGTTGAAAGCCAAGAGTACAGAGGCGCAAAGCCTATGGAGCGACACCATGAGCATGGTGGAAGAAACCTTGGGCGGACTACGCATCATCAAGGCTTTCTGTGCCGAAGAAAAGATGAACCAAAGCTTTGCAAAGGTGAATGGCGAATATCGCGACCATATCATGCGAGTGAACATTCGTCAGCAGATGGCTCACCCTATGAGCGAATTCTTGGGTACAATACTCATCGTGATAGTATTGTGGTTTGGTGGAATCTTGGTGCTCGACTATGGTCGCATCGATGGTCCTACCATCATCTTCTACCTCGTGATGTTGTACAGCATCATCAACCCTCTGAAAGACTTCTCTAAGGCTACATACAATATTCCTAAGGGATTGGCTTCTATGGATCGTATCGACAAGATTCTGAGAGCTGAGGTAGATATTAAAGACAAGGAAAACCCTGAGCATATTGCAGAATTCAAACATCAGATTGAATTCCGCCATGTGTCGTTTGCTTATACCGACCATAATAGCAACGAGCTGGTGTATGTGCTTAAAGACATAAATCTCGTTATTCCTAAGGGCAAGACAATAGCATTGGTAGGACAAAGCGGTAGCGGAAAGAGTACGATGGTAGACTTGATTCCACGCTACTACGATGTGCAGGAAGGCGAAGTGCTCATCGATGGTATCAACGTGAAGGATATTGCCGTTCACGACCTACGTCAACTGATGGGCAACGTGAATCAAGAGGCTATACTCTTCAATGCTTCATTCAAAGACAACATACGCTTCGGCAAGACCGATGCTACCGACGAAGAAATAGCTAACGCAGCAAAGATTGCTAATGCCTACGACTTCATTATGCAGTCGGAACATGGTTTTGATACCAACATCGGCGACCGTGGTGGCAGACTATCTGGAGGTCAGCGCCAGCGTGTGAGCATAGCTCGTGCTATATTGAAGAATCCTCCTATCCTCATCCTCGACGAAGCTACTTCTGCCCTCGACACAGAGAGCGAGCGACTGGTGCAGGATGCGTTGGAGAAACTCATGAAGACTCGCACCACAATAGCTGTGGCTCACCGTTTGAGCACCATCAAGCATGCAGACGAAATATGCGTGCTACATGAAGGTAAGATTGTGGAGCGTGGTTCGCACGAAGAGTTGATAAACAAAGACGGATATTATCGTAAGTTGCACGATATGCAGCAAGTGTAATAAGTATAAGATGAAGAAGATATTATATGGCATAGCTTTCGGCATCTGGTATCTGATGTCGCTACTGCCGCTCAGGGTTTTATACCTGGTGAGCGACGGCTTGTTCTACTTGGTGTTTTATGTCGTAAAATATCGACGACCATTAGTAAAGAAGCATCTTGCAGATAGCTTCCCTGAAAAGAGCGAGGCAGAGCGCTTGAAAATAGAAAAAGAATTCTATTCTTGGTTTTGCGACTATATAGTTGAGAGCATCAAACTCTTTACTATGAGCAAGAAACAAGTGATGAAGCGTATGCAGTTTACAGGCGTGGAGAAGGTAAGAGAATCTTGCCAGAAAGGGCAGTCGTGTGCCATATACTTAGGTCATTATTGCAACTGGGAATGGGTTACTTCGTTGCCACTATGGGCAGGTGAAGACATTACCTTTGGACAAATATACCACGTATTGGAGAATCCTGCCTTCGACAAACTATTCCTTTATCTGCGCAATCGCCTTGGCGCCATCAGCATTCCTATGGCTGAGACGTTGAGAAAGATAGTGAAAATGCGACAAGAAGGCAAACATATAGTTATTGGCTTCATTGCCGACCAAGTGCCACATTGGAACAACATACACTATTGGACCAACTTCTTGAACCACGATACACCTGCATTGACAGGTACTGAGAAGATAGCAAAGAAGGCTAACTTCGCTGTTTATTATCTTGATATGCAGAGAGTGAAGCGCGGTTATTATAAAGGAGAATTCAAACTTCTGACAGATAAGCCTAAAGACTATAAGGACTTCGATATCACAGAGATGTATTTCCGTGAACTTGAGAAGACTATTCAGCGACAGCCTGCTTATTGGCTTTGGACTCACAATCGCTGGAAGCGCACCCGCGAAAAATGGCTGCAGAAGATGGCTGCTATGGCAGAAAACAAAAACAAGGTATAATAACCACCATAAAAACGGAATATATGGATGATAATAAGATTTCTGTTGTTATCAACACCTATAATGCAGAAAAGTTCTTGAAGAGAGTATTAGACTCGGTGAAGGACTTTGACGAGATAGTTGTCTGCGACATGGAGAGCACTGACAATACCGTGTCTATAGCTAAAGAATACGGCTGTAAGGTGGTGGTATTTCCTAAAGGCGACTGTGTGAGTGCAGAACCAGCACGAACCTTCGCTATTCAGAGCGCAACCATGAAATGGGTGTTGGTATTAGATGCCGACGAGCTGGTGACTCCTGAGCTAAAAGAATATCTATACGAGCATATTTCTCATAAGGATGCTGCAGAAGGCTTGTGGATACCACGCAAGAACTACTTCATGGGACGATTCATGCATAGCACTTATCCCGACTATCTGCTGCGATTCTTTATCAAAGAAGGAACTACTTGGCCTCCATACGTTCATACATTCCCTATAGTGAAGGGTAGACAAGAAAAGATTCCTGCTAAACGCAAGGAATTGGCTTTCATACATCTTGCCAACGAAAATGTGCGCACCATGGTAGGTAAAACAAACCAATATACAGAAAGCGAAGTAGAGAAAAAGAAAAACAAAAACTATGGCATAGCAGCATTGATATATCGCCCTATGTTCCGCTTCTTTAAGTCGTATATATTAAAAGGTGGCATCAGAGATGGTAAAGTTGGCTTTATCTGCGCTTGCTACGATGGTTTCTATCAGTTTGTTGCCGTATGCAAGATTTTAGAAAGGAAATATAGAAAAGAAATATAGAAAGGAAATTCTGAATAGCAATAGGCTATTTACGGCTCAATGGAAATATCATGGGGGAATAGTCGCTACAACTAGCCTGGAGGGCTGTACACATCGGCTTGCCGATGTTGGTAACCGCGTACATACTCGGAACGATAGTGACGAGGATGTGCGCGGTAATGCGTATAAGCAGACAATAGCCTGGAGGGCTTTACCTTGGTCTTTCATTATGTCGCACACGGATACCATAAGCAGGTCGTGGTGAATGTCGAGGTAAAGCCTTCCAGGCTATAGCTTGATTGCTTTCCTTACCGAGGGCGTTGCCCCCGGTTACCTACATCGGCAAGCCGATGTGTATTGCCTTCCAGGCAAGGCTTCGTCCTTCACTCTTCACTCAAGCAAGAGGATTATATATTCGCAGTATCTCGGCATAGAATTTATCATACGACAAATAGTTATCGAAATATTCTTTAGCCTTTTTGCCTATAGTGGCTTTTGTGGTAATGGCACTACGAATGGCTGCCGTTAGCCCTGCCGCATCGCCTGGAGCTACGAGCAAACCTGTGATGCCATCGTCTATATATTCTGCTTGTCCACCATTATTAGTCGTTATCAAGCATTTGCCAAGCATCATATATTCCATACACGACAGTCCGCAAGCTTCTTGCGCAATAGTAGGGATAATACCGATATCTGTGTGGCTGATATATGGTCGCACATCATCCTTGAAACCAAGAAAAGATACGTGGGCAGAGATATTATAGTTGGCTATCTGCTGCTTAAGCTCGTTGGTATATTCTGCATCGCCAGCACCAACGAGAAACAGATGGTAAGGAATATCCTTCAGCCTTGCCACAGCATCTATGAGCACATTAAGCCCTTTTTCTTTGGCTATTCTGCCATGATACATCAATATAGTGGCGTCATTAGGCAATGATGCTTTAATATCGTCTACGGCAAAACATTCGGCATTATCATTAGTCTTGATGCTATTGCGCACCACACACAACTTAGCCTCATCAACCTTAGGCTGCGAAGAGAGAAACGACTTGCGGGCAAGGTCGGAAACAAAGATTATCTTCTCTACATTAGCATAAACCCAGGTGTATAGACTCGAAGTCTTTGCAGGGCGCACAAGATGGCGTGTGACGACAATCTGGATATTGCTATGCGTAAGCTTCTTGGCAACAACAAGTTTTAGTGCATCCTTAAAATTGTGTACATGCACTATGCCATCTTTTAGCTTCAGAATGTTCTTTAGCGAATAGTCGTGTATGGGCACACCAAGCGTGGCAACCTTGCCAACGATGGCTGGAATAGGGCGAGTGAATATCTCCACATCGTTACCATCAGAAATAAGCCTGCTGCATAGGTCGTAGACATATTGTTCGCCTCCACCCCACACTTTATTAGATATAATATGTGCTATCTTCATATTGAGAGCCACATTTATAATATATTTCTGAAGAGCTCATCAAACTTACCGAAGCTTGCCAAGGATAGGCTTACATTCTTTTCTTTCATCCAGCAAAGCGGAATATCATGATACATGGCTGCCACAAGCGAAAAAGTGCTTGGTGCACCTATCAGATAGTCGCATTCTGAAAGCAAGCAGAGATCGTCTTCTTGTCCGCCCTGTGAAAACACAACATTAATGTCTTTTAGAGCCTCATGAAACGAAGCTTTGTTGAGTGCAGGGTCGTTGCTGCATACGTATACCGTTAGCTTCTTATCAGGGAAGAGATTACGGAATTGCTGTATGTAGTCTTGGTAAACATCGTCGTCATAGAAATAGCGACCATTAAGCCATGTCTTATAGTCGCCACGACGAATATGTACGCCAAGGCGCAACTCGTCGTCAGCCTTCTTGCCCATGAAAGCCTGAGTCTTGCTCAATATCGCCTTGTCGAAAGCAAAGAGCGAGAGTATCTCTTGTCTATATTTCAAGAATAGGTCGTAGAACCTCACATACCATCCTTTCACCACGAAGGTAGAATGAGACAGCATAAATTCCTCGTTCTTCTTGGCAGTCTGCTCTGTCTCATCATTATATACCACAGTAGGTATCAGTCCCCATTTAGCGCCATATTTGGCAACCACATAAGAGAAGAAATTGTGTCCACGAGAGTGGCAGATATTGAAATACTGGTATTTGTAGCTGAATCGCATGGAAATACTCTTTCTGCCATGCTCACGCGCCCAGGCGTAAACATGACCATACTGCAAGATGTTGTTACACATGCGTCCTTTATCAGATGCGAATATCATAGGGTTTTTATCTTATTTATAACATTATTATTTCACCACCAGCTCGTTTTGCGTCATACGCTCCATATACGACTGGATGATGGCTTTCACTTGGCGCTCCATAGCCTCGCGAACCTTTGGCTCTTTGTTGGCTACGTTGTCTTTGAGCAGAAGGTCGGTACGGAAACGATACAAGGCTTTGGTCTTGTTGCCATCCCATTGCAGGAGATAGTCGCCCTTGACATACTGATAGAAGCCATTATTATAGTTTACCGCCCATGTATCTTCGGCAGGAGTGGTGAGAAGGTCGATGCCGAAGCCCACATACTTCTTATCATAGCCAAGATAGCTCAAAACGGTAGGCATGATGTCTATCTGCTGAGCTATGGCATTGCGCATGCCAGGCTTGAATTCGCCACTTGGGTCGAAGAAGATGATAGGCGAGCAGAAACCACCAAGGTCGGTCTGATAATAGTCGTGATCGCTAAGGTTGGTATGGTCGGAAGTAATCACGAAGAGAGTATTCTTATACCAAGGCATAGTCTTTGCTTTCTCAAAGAATTTGCGAAGAGCATTGTCAGTATAGCGTATGCACTTATGGATTTTTATTCCCTCTTCAGGATAAACCTTTTTATATTCCTCAGGCACAGCATAAGGATGATGCGACGAAGCGGTGAAGAGAGCTGTCATGAAAGGCTCTTTCATTTCGCCCATTTTGGTAGCATAGAACTGCATGAAAGGCTCATCCCATATTGCCCATGTGCCATCGAAATCCTTGTCGCCATTAAATCGCTTGTCGGCATTATACTCCGTGCGTCCGAAATAGTCGGTAAAACCTGTGGCACGAGCAAAAGCCTGGAAGCCCATAGAGCCATTCTCGGCACCATGGAAGAAGGCAGAATAATACCCCTTGTTTTTTAGCTCACCAGCCAGTCCGCTAACATTGTTCATAGAAGCAGGAGTAAGGAAGAAAGGCTCTACAAACATCGGAATGCTTGAGAGGATACTTGGCATTCCGTCGATACTCTTTCTGCCATTGCAGTAAGAATAAAGGTATGTGGCGCTATGCTGCATCAAAGAGTCGGTGAAAGGAGTATAGCCTTTGTATTTACCACCTTCGAGCCATTTGTTGAAGCCACCAATATATTCACGACCAAAGCTTTCGATGATGATGACAACAACATTCTTCTTACGCGCAACGAGCGAATCACCAGGATTGTGGATAGGAGAATAAATATCGTCGAGCTCTTGCTGCGAATAGTAGTTAGGCACAACGAATACCGATTTGCCTATGGTGCGGATGATAGAGAATGGAGTATTCAATACTATGGCAGCCTCTTGCGGACGGTCTACATACTGGTTGGCATTACTGATGGTGATAGGGCGCACGGCAGTAGTGAAGCCGCCACGGATGCCAGCCACACACAAAGGAACAAAGACGGCAAGGCATAATGCTTGCAGCACATAGTATTCTGCCATCCCCTTAGCCTTGTATGGTTTAGAAATCTGAACAGGAATCTGCCCCTTTGGCATACGATAAAGATACCACATGCCAACGATTAGCAATATGCCAATAACCACAAGATACCAATGGTTTATCACTTCTGCACCAAAGATGCTACCAAGGTTGTTCTCGTTTTGGAATTCAGAGAATACCGTGACGGTAGTACGGCGAATGGTATATTTGAAGTATACGCAGTCGGCAAGGTTGGCAACTACGCAGATGGAGTTGCACACCAAAAACACCCACTTAGCAATCTTCTGATAGATGGCTGTCTCCTTATAGTGAATAGGGAATAGCATCATCAAGGCATATAGAGCGTTGGTATATAGAATGGCAGAAGTGTCGAACATCAAGCCGCCACGTGTTATTTCCCAAAACGAGCTCCATGTCATCGTCTCAGAAAACATACTCCAGTTGGTTGCCAAGAATACCAATCGGCATATCTCATAGACAACATAAACCATCACCATGTTTATCACAAAGTATAAAGGTGATGAAAACAGATTTCTTTTCAACTTCATTTTATCCTTAATCTTTTTCCTAAATCTATGAATAAATAATCTTCTCTACTATCGGCGCCATGTCGTAGTATTTATATTCAGCCAGTCTGCCGCCAAATATCACATCGCGTTCAGCCTCTGCCATAGCTCGATATTTCTGATAAAGAGCATTGTTATTGTCGTTGTTTACAGGATAGTATGGTTCCTGTTCTTCGGCTGTCTCCATAGGATATTCGCGCGAGACAACAGTCTTTGGATTGTCGTACACCTGCTGTCCGAAGACTTCGAAATGCTTATGCTCTATCACTCTGGTGTAAGGCACTTCAGCTTCGGTATAGTTGATTACGGCATTACCCTGATAGTTGGCAGTATCGAGAACTTCGTGCTCAAACCTTACTGAGCGATATTGCAAAGCACCATGGCAATAGCCAAAGTATTCGTCTATCTTGCCTGTATACAATATCTTTGCGCAACGGCATTCGAAGTCAGCATGCTTTATAATAAAGCCTCCCTCAGGCAGTCGCTCTACCTTACAATCAAAGAAGTCAACACCAACGAGAGTGTCTATACCATCCAAGAGTCCTTGAATAAGCTTGTTGTATCCTCCCTTAGGCACCCCCTGATAGGTGTCGTTGAAATAGTTGTTGTCGTAGACAAACCTCACGGGCAGTCGCTTAATGATAAAAGCAGGCAAGTCAACAAGCTCCCTACCCCATTGCTTCTGCGTGTAGCCTTTTATCAGTCGCTCGTAGATATCACGGCCCACAAGCATCAATGCCTGTTCTTCAAGGTTGCGAGGTTCGCTCACACCCTCAGCCTTCAGCTTCTGCACTATTTCCTGTCGTTGTTCTTCTATCTTAGCCTTTGCCTGCTCAGGAGTTGTTACGCCCCACATCTGGTAAAAGGTGTTCATATTGAAAGGCAGATTATAGAGTTTGCCTTTATAGCATGCCAAAGGCGAATTGGTATAGCGATTAAACTCCACGAAACTATTCACGAAGTCCCAAACCTTCTTATTTGATGTATGAAATATATGTGCACCAAACTCATGCACATTTATTCCTGCCTCCTCACGGCAGTATATATTGCCACCAAGGTTATTGCGCTTGTCGATGACAAGACATCGTTTGCCTTGCTGTTTTTGCTTATAAGCATAGGTGGCTCCATAAAGTCCTGAGCCCACTATCAGAAAGTCATATTGTTGCATATTTCTATTCCTCTTTGCTTAGAGTTTTTGTCTCCTCCTTATTGTTTTCAGTCTGCGAATATACGAAAACATTTTGATATATGAGATAAGAAGGTAAAAAAAGAGTGGTTTTGTTTTGCCATTCCGTCTGCATACACTAATTTTGCCACAAATATAGCTATCATCATAACAATTCTCACCATAGGCTTCGATGCTTAAGCTATATCATTCACTATAGAAAATATTTATCAATACCATAATTAAACGTAACATCCATAATGGGCAAAGATACTACCCTACAAATAAAAGGAATACTCATATTGATGATGCTTTGGCTTCATCTATATAGCAACAAAGATCTTTTCGATAGCACATGCTATGAATTTCTATATTGGTTTAATGGTAATCCGTTCTCTTACCATTTCGCTAAGAAATTCTGCTCTATGTGTGTGCCTGCCTACATCTTTCTGAGTGGTTATGGTTTAGGAAAGGTGTACAACAAAAAGGCAATAAATGGTCAGAGCATGGGCAATGGCAAACGATGCTTAAATCTATATATTCGCCTATGGGTGATAATAGCGATATTCGTTCCTTTAGGCTCTTATTTCAATCCTGAGCATTATCCTAATTCCATGCTTGAGCTTATTGAGAATATGATGGGTATAAGCACTTACTATAATGGTGCATGGTGGTTTCTGTTGCCTTATATCATATTAGCCATGTCGTCAAGATATTTTATACGATATATTATGCGATTTGGCAAAAAGGGTGACATCGCCAATACCTTTATACTATTAGCATTAAGCGTATTTGGATATGTAGCAATAGCAAAAGTCAACGATAGTACGGATATTCATATGCGACTGCTTACTGCGCTTATGGCAACACTCTACCTCTCGTTTATGTTCTTTGTAGGAATAATGTTTGTAAAACATAATGTAATTGAAAGAACAATAAATCGCATGGCTACAGTCCGCAACAACACAAGATATAGTCTTATAGCTGTAATCATATTAATAATAGGTAGATTGTGTATGGGCAACTCGGCACTTATCCACATACCATTCACACCATTGATAATACTATCTTTGGCAATATTACTAAATGGTAAATCGAATAAATTGCTACAGTTGTTTGGCAATCATTCTACCAATATGTGGTTAGTGCATTTCTTCTTTATCACCTACATTTTTGATGGACAAATATACATTCTCCGATACCCTATCTTGATTTTCATTGCTTTGGTAGCAATATCGTTAATAACATCGAAAATCATCGACTGGATATTGACGTTTGTTCCAACCATAAGAAGATAAAAAGAGTGGTTTTGTTTTGCCATTCCGCCTGCATACACTAATTTTGCCACAAATATAGCTATAATCATGACAAATCTCACCATAGGCTTCGATGCCAAACGAACAGTACGCAACGCCACAGGACTCGGCAACTATTGTCGCACCCTGCTCAACGACCTCGGTTCTATTGACCATACAGACTCCTTGCGTCTGTATGTCCCCGACCTTGGACGCGACGACCTACGCTCGCAACTCAACATGCAACCTAATATGCAGTTTGTGTTGCCTACCAACACTCCAAAACTGCTTAAAGGTCTATGGAGAATACGCAATATCGTCAACGACCTGAAACGCGACCATGTAGATATTTATCATGGTCTTACTGGCGAATTGCCTATGGGTATTCATAAGGCTGGAATAAAGAGCGTGGTTACCATTCACGACTTGATATTCCTGCGCCATCCAGAATACTATAAGCCTATCGACGTGATGATATATCGTTGGAAATTCCGCTATACTTGTCGTGAAGCCGACAAGATAGTGGCTATCAGCGAATGTACCAAGCGCGACATCATGGAGTTTGGAAATGTGGCTGAAGACAAGATAGAGCTGATATACCAAAGTTGTGGCACACGCTTTAAGACAAAGGCAAGCGAAGAACAAAAAGATCATGCCCGCAAGCAATATGCTCTGCCAAATCGTTATATCCTCTTCGTTGGCACCATCGAGGAGCGCAAGAATGCTTTGCTTGCAGCCCAAGCCCTACCCTATCTCGACCAGGACATCCACCTTGTACTCGTTGGCAGAAAAACAAAATATGCTGACAGGATAGCCAACTTCGTAAACAATAACAATCTTACAGAGCGTGTACACTTCCTTAGCGGAGTGCCTACGAGCGACCTCTATGCCATATACCAAATGGCAGAATGCTTCGTTTATCCTTCGCGCTACGAGGGCTTCGGCATTCCTATCATCGAAGCTATACAGAGCGGACTTCCTGTGGTGGCTTGCACAGGTAGCTGTCTGGAAGAGGCTGGCGGTCATGACAATCTTTATGTAGACCCCGATAAACCTCAGGAAATGGCAGAGGCAATAAAAAGCCTCATCGCTAACGACGAGGCTAAAAAGCAGATTGTGGCAAAGAGCCAACAATATGTCACTCGCTTCGAGAATAATGATATTGCTGCCTCTATGCTAAAACTATACCACTCGCTATAGAAGTTCTATGAGCTTCTTCATACCCTCACTTGCACCAGCCTTGATGTGAGTGATATTCTTGTATGCTCCCGACATCACCTCGTTAGGGTCGATGAGGTAAATAGGTATGCCAGGCTTGGTATATTGCACCAAGCCTGCAGCAGGATATACATTCAAGCTTGTGCCTATTATAACAAAGATGTCAGCATTCTGAGCTTCTATGGCAGCAGGCTCTATCATTGGCACATTTTCGCCAAAGAAAACTATAAATGGGCGCAATAGCGAACCGTCACCAGCCTTGGTACCTGGCTCTACGGTACAGTTGTCGGCAGGCAAATCTATGATATAACGCTCATCATAAGGCTCACGACTTGAGCACACTTTGCTTAGTTCGCCATGCAGATGGATAACATTCTTTGAGCCTGCACGCTCATGCAAGTCGTCAACATTCTGAGTTATCACACACACATCGTAATCATTCTCAAGACTCTTTATGAGCTTATGCCCCTCGTTAGGTTGTGCAGCATATAGCTTCTTGCGAAGCATGTTGTAGAAGTTGGTCACTAAGGTAGGATCTTTCTCCCACCCCTCATGTGTTGCAACCTGCTCTACAGGATAGTTTTCCCATAGACCATCATTGCCGCGAAATGTCTTGAAGCCACTCTCCACCGACATTCCTGCACCAGTAAGGAATACTAATTTCTTTTTCATAAAGCAATTCATTATGCAAGCATGGCAAGCCATACCTATTAATATAAAAGCTAAACATTTACAAAAATACTATTTTTTTGATAATAAATGTAGGTATGACCAATAAAAATGTTATCTTTGCACGAATTTTGATATTAACACATTATTAAACAAGACTAAAAGCATTTATGGACAAAGTTAGTTACGCTTTGGGTATCGGCATAGGCCGCCAATTGGCAGACATGGGAGCCAACGACATAGTTACTGAAGATTTTGCAGCAGCAATGAAGGATGTGCTCACAGGTGCAGAGCTTAAAATCGATGAAGCCGAAGCGCAAGCATTGGTTCAGGAATATCTCCAGAAGAAGGGAGAAGAGAAGGTAAAGGCTGTAAAGGCTGAGGGCGAAAACTTCCTTGCAGAGAATGCTAAGAAGGAAGGTGTTGTAACATTGCCAAGCGGATTGCAGTATCAGGTGCTCAAGGAGGGCAACGGCAAGAGCCCTAAGGCTACCGATCAGGTGAAGTGCCACTATGAGGGTACACTCATCAATGGTAAGATCTTCGATAGCTCATATCGCCGCAACGAGCCTGCTACATTCCCTCTCAACGGTGTTATCGCTGGATGGACAGAAGGTTTGCAGCTTATGAAGGAAGGTGCTAAGTATCGTTTCTTCATTCCTTTCAACCTTGCCTACGGCACACGTGGCGCAGGTCAGGACATTCCTCCATATGCAGCTCTTATCTTCGATGTAGAGCTCATCGAGGTTATCTAATCGTGTACCCCTACCCTATTGTGGCGGCTTTTATAGTCGCCACATTATATATTAAGAAACAAAATACAAAAACATAATAAACAAAATGAAAAAACTTAGTTTTGTAGCCACTTTGGCTATCGCTGCCGCAACATTTGCTTCTTGTGGCAATTCTACTCCTAAGGCTGACATGAAGAACGATGTAGACTCTATGAGCTACTGCATTGGTTTGGTTCAGTCACAGTACATCCGTCAGGCTATTGAGCAGGGTCAGGTTATCGATACTGCTTATATCGACGAGTTTATCAAAGGTATCAACGAGGGTGCAAACGCTGGCGACGACAAGAAGAAGACTGCTTACTATACTGGTTTGCAGATTGGTCAGCAGCTTTCTACACAGCTCGTAAAGGGTGTAAACCATGAAGCTTTCGGTAGCGACTCTACCAAGACAATCTCTTTGAAGAACCTCCTCGCAGGTTTCCTCACTGGTGTTAAGGGTAAGCAGGGCGTAATGACTGTTGACCAGGCACAGATGCTTGCACAAAACAAGATGAAGGCTATCAAGGCTGCTTCTATGGAGAAGGAGTTTGGTGCTAACAAGGTTGCTGGCGAAAAGTTCCTTGCCGAGAACAAGAAGAAGCCAGGTGTTGTAACTTTGCCAAGCGGTTTGCAGTATAAGGTTATCAAGGAAGGTAGCGGTGCTATCCCTTCTGACACTACAATGGTTAAGGTTCACTACGAGGGTCGCACCATCGACGGTAAGGTTTTCGAAAGCTCTTACAAGAATGGTCAGCCTGTAGAAATCCGTCCTAAGCAGTTCATCGCTGGCTGGACTGAGGCTCTCACCCACATGCCTGCAGGTAGCGTTTGGGAGGTTTACATTCCTCAGAACTTGGGTTATGGCGAGCGTCAGGCTGGCGACATCAAGCCTTTCTCTACCCTTATCTTCAAGATTGAATTGATTTCTGTAGGTAAGTAATAACATTATTAGATTATGAACAAAACTATCATTCTATCTCTTCTTTTGCTTGCAGGAAGCGCCAACATGGCTTTCGCTGGCAAGAAGGATAAGAACAAAAACAAGAAAGAGGTTGCTACTGAGCAGGTGAAGCTCGCTACAGCAAGCGACTCTCTTAGCTACATGGCAGGTAAGACTGCTACACAGGGTCTCCTACCCTACCTCGTTAATCGTATGAAGGTTGATACTGTCTTCATGGCTGATTTCGTAAAAGGCTATGAGGATGCTATTAATAAAGCCAACGACCCACAGTTTGTTGCCTACTCTGCTGGTGCTACTATCGCTAAGCAGGTAATAGATGGTATGTATCCACAGATTAAGTCTCAGATGGAAGGTGCCAACGACTCTATTACAGCAACATTCTTCCACAAAGGCTTCGTAGCTGCCCTCAACAAGGACAACAGCATCTGCACAGACTCTGCTGCCGAAAAGACATTCCAAGAGCGTGTACAGGCTTATCAGACTCAGAAGACTGAGGCTTATAAGAAGGAAAATGCTGACTGGCTCATCGAGAATGGCAAGAAACCTGGTGTAAACACCACAGCAAGTGGCTTGCAGTATAAGGTTCTCGTAGCTGGTCAGGGCGAAACTCCTAAGGCTACCGACCGCGTAGAGGTTGTTTACGAAGGCAAGATGATCGACGGTACTGTATTTGATGCTACTTCGCGCCACCACGGCAAGAAGTCGGATAGCTTCAGATGCAACGAGGTTATCAAGGGATGGACAGAGGCTCTCACAAGCATGCCTGTAGGCAGCAAGTGGGAAATCTATATTCCTCAGGAGCTTGCTTATGGTCAGCGTCAGGCTGGACAAATCAAGCCTTTCTCTACCCTTATCTTCACCGTTGAACTCAAGGGCATAGAGAAGCCTGTAGAAACAAAGCCCGCTACAGAAGCCGACTCTGACAAGAACGCAGAAACTGCTAAGAAGGCAAAGGCTGCTATTGCAAAGAGAAAAATTATGAAGAAGAAATAATAGCTAAAAACTATTATTAACTATAAGACAGGCAACATGCAAAATATGGCACGTTGCCTGTCTTTTTTATTCTATGTGTAAGCAAATATAAGCAAATAAAGACATTATGGCATATTTTTTTGCGCAAAAGGTTTGTCAATTCAAGAAAATTACCTATATTTGCTCGGTAATAAGAACATATTGATATATACATAACTGAAAATGGAAAAAATTGACAACCTCGACCGTAAGATACTAAGCATCCTTTCAAAGAATGCTCGTATTCCTTTCAAGGATGTTGCAGCAGAGTGTGGAGTATCACGCGCAGCAATCCATCAAAGAGTTCAACACCTAATCGAAGGTGGTATCATAACAGGTAGCGGATTTGATATAAATCCTAAGTGTCTCGGATATAGCACTTGTACATACGTAGGCTTGAACCTCGAGCGTGGCTCTATGTACAAAGAGGTGGTAAAGGAATTGCTTGAGATTCCTGAAATCATAGAGTGCCACTTCACAACAGGTCCTTACACCATGTTGGTAAAACTCTATGCACGCGACAACGAGCAGCTTATGGACTTGCTCAACAACCGTATGCAGGGTATCAAGGGCGTAGTTTCAACCGAAACTCTTATATCTCTTGAGCAGAGCATCAAGCGCGAGATTCCTGTTCACCTCGAAGAGCAACAGTAATGCAAGACTTTAACCTATCGTCGCATCTTGATAATATCTATGCGACTTTCCCTGAGGCCGATCATCGCCCGATGATTGGCCTTACTGGTAATTGTGCAGATATAGATGTCACCATACGCAACTACTATCACAAGCAGATAGTGGCTGCAGGTGGTGTTCCTGTCATTATTCCTCCCGTAGCCGATAAGGATGTTATCATCAACACCCTTGAGCGTCTTGATGCCATAATCCTTACTGGAGGTGCTGACTATAATCCGTTGTGGGCAGGTGAAGAACCATCGGCAAAGCTTCATCATATCAACGCTCAGCGCGACCTTCCCGAACTTCTGATCACTCGCTTGGCTTACAACCGCAATATTCCTATGCTCGGCATCTGTCGTGGCATACAGACTTTGGCTATGGCCCTTGATGGCAAGGTTATTCAGGATATATCTGAAGCCATACCTAACACCATCAAGCACTCGCAGGATGCTGATACTTGTGAGCCTACTCATTCGGTATCTGTAGCCGAAGGGTCTATGCTGCATGCTGTATATGGCAAAGACAAACTCTACGTAAACTCTTTCCATCATCAGGCTGTGGGCGACTGCGGACCAAAGTTTATTGTTACTGCAAAGGCTAACGATGGGGTAGTGGAGGCTATAGAAAGTAGCGAATATAGAAAGATAATGGGTGTGCAATGGCATCCTGAATGTATGGGCGATGACGGACAGCCACTATTCAAATGGCTCGTTGATGCTGCCGCAGAACATAACAAGGCTAAAGCTATTCACAACAGAATACTCACCCTCGACTCTCATTGCGACACTCCTATGTTCTTTCCACAGGGTGTAAAGTTCGACCATCGCGATTCTCGCATCCTCGTAGACTTGCACAAGATGACAGAAGGTCATCAGGATGCTGTCACCATGGTGGCTTACTTGCCACAGCCAAAGGCAGGCGAAGACTTCCGAAAGAAGGTGGAATTCCCTGTAGAGGGACCTAAAGAGTATGCTGAGCTTATATTCAGCAAGATAGAAGATATCGTTGCTGCCAACAAAGATTATCTTAGCATAGCTCGCACTCCTGCCGATCTATACGTTAACAAGCTTGCTGGCAGAAAGTCGATAATGCTTGGCATAGAGAATGGTTTAGCTCTGGAGAGCGACATCAACAACGTGAAGCATTTCGCCAACCGCGGTATCGTATATATCACACTTTGCCATAATGGCGACAACGATATCTGCGACTCTGCTCGTGGCTCAAATACTCACAACGGAGTATCTGAGTGGGGCGAGAAGGTTATTAAGGAGATGAATGCGCAAGGAGTGATGGTAGACCTTAGCCATGCTGCCGAAAAGAGCTTCTACGATGCCTTAGACATCAGCTCTACGCCTATCGTCTGCAGCCATTCCAATTGTAAGTCGCTCTGCGACCATCCTCGCAACCTCACCGACGACCAGCTACGCAAACTGGCACAGAAGGGTGGAGTAGCACAGATAACTCTCTATCACGGCTTTGTATGCAAAGATGGCGAGGCTACAATCCTTGATGCTATGAAGCATCTTGAGCATGCCATAAGTATCATGGGAATAGACCATGTGGGCTTGGGCACCGACTTCGATGGCGACGGAGGCATACGTGGTTTGGCTAACTCGTCTGAGCTTATGAACTTCACCATAGAGCTTATGCGCCGCAGATATAGTATCGAGGATATGGAAAAGATATGGGGCGGCAACTGGCTAAGAGTGATGAAGCTGGTACAGGATTCAAAGCTGTAGGCTACCATATAAGCTACAAGTATCAATACCGTAAGTAATTACAGGCATTAAAACAAAAACAAAGAAATGAAAAAAAGTAAGATAATGATAGCATTACTGATAGTGGCGCTCATAGCAGGTGCTGCATTCAACTTTCTTCCTTCAAACAAAGCTGAGGTAAGCGAAACGGAAGAGATAGAGAAGGTGCAACCAGTAGGTCCTGACTTCAACGCAGACTCTGCTTATACTTATCTTCAAGAACAATGCGACTTCGGACCTCGCACCATGAATTCTACAGCTCACGACAAATGTGAGAAATGGATTATCCAGAAGTTTGAGCAATATGGTTGCAAGGTGACAACACAAAAGGCTACTCTCAATGGCTACGATGGCACTCCGCTTCGTAGCACCAATATCATGGCATCGTATAATCCTGAGGCTACAACAAGAATTATGTTTTGTGCTCATTGGGATTGCCGTCCTTGGGCAGACAACGACCCTGATAGCACCAACTGGCATAAGCCTATAATTGCAGCCAACGATGCTGCAAGTGGAGTGGGAGTGATGATAGAGTTGGCTCGCATACTCAAAGGTAGCGGTCTTGAGCTTGGTGTAGACTTCATTTGCTTCGACGCTGAAGACTACGGTACACCACAATGGTTTGAAGGCGAAGACCCTGGCGACACATGGGCGCTCGGAGCACAATACTTTGCTAACAACCTTCCTGAAGGCTACGCTCCACGATATGGAATATTGCTCGATATGGTAGGTGGAGTAGGGGCTAAGTTCTATCGCGAAGGCATGTCTATGCAATATGCACCTGCCATAGTAAAGAAGGTATGGAACGCAGCACGCCAAGTGGGCTATGGCAGTTATTTCCCTAAGGCTGATGGTGGCATGATTACCGACGACCATATACCAGTAAACCAAACAGCCAACATCCCTTGTATCGACGTTATTCCATATTATCCTGACTGCGCTCAGAGCAGCTTTGGTCCAACATGGCACACCATAGCCGACAATATGGACAACATCGACAAAAACACTCTTAAAGCCGTTGGCCAGACAATGGTGCAAGTGCTGTTTACAGAGAAATAAACAAACCTTATAGCATATTCGTCTAACAGCTGTTAGACATCAAATTATCCTATATTACTCCGCAAAGAGTAATATAGGATTTATTTTGCTCTATTCTTACATTGCTAAGACTAAATATAGGATCATCCGATAAACATAGAGGATTATTGATTACGACTAGCCTGGAAGGCTGTACACAGCTCAATGGATATTTCATGGGGGATATTAGCAACAACCAGCCTGGAAGGCTGTACACATCGGCTTGCCGATGTTGGTAACCGCGTACATACTCGGCACGATAGTGACGAGGATGTGCGCGGTTTTGCTTGTGTGCAGGCAATAGCCTGGAA